>Ga0247727_10000932_pt1 | contig 71144 bp, 67 predicted proteins | sample WisWelCaveWW1625_FD_202498 | JGI IMG/M metagenome (GOLD analysis project Ga0247727, IMG submission 202498) | Biofilm microbial communities from Wishing Well Cave, Virginia, United States - WW16-25 | ecosystem: Environmental > Aquatic > Deep subsurface > Groundwater > Cave microbial mat | place... | reverse complement strand
GTCGCCGACGAGCTCTACATCGTCTTCTCGGGCCGCATTGCCATCTCGATCCGCGCGAGCGACGGGCGCGAGTCGGTCGTGGCGGTGCTCGGGCCGGGCGCGCTCTTCGGCGAGCTTCCGCTCTTCGATGGCGGGCTCCGCTCGGCCGACGCACGTGCACTCGGGACGGTGCACCTCGTCACGGTCCTGTACGACGACGTGCGGCGCGTGCTCCAGGAGCGACCCGAGGTGCTGTGGGCCGTCGTGCGCATCCTCACCCGCCGCCTGCGCGCCACAGACGAATCGCTCGCGGACGCGATGTTCCTCGACGTCACGGGTCGCACGGCGAAGCGGCTGCTCCAGATCAGCGCCGGTGAGGACGACTTCCGCATGCCGCTCACCCAGGAGGAGCTCGCCGGCATGGTCGGCGCGTCGCGTGAGCGCGTCAACAAGGCGATCGCCACGTTCGTCAAGCTCGGATGGCTCGAGGTCGAGGGTCGCACTCGTTACAAGCTCATCGATCGCGCAGAGCTCGAGATTCGCGCAACACCCTGACGGCGTCCCACGACACCGTCGGATGTGGCGGAGCGGTGTGACTCTGGGCCTCAGGGCAACAACCAGGCGAGTGCCCGTTCCCACATCGCGGCCGCGTCGTCGGAGCGGTGGGCCGGCCGATCGGGGTCGTGCACGAAACCGTGGTCCGCTCCCTCGACGACGACGATCTCGCAATCCGGCCTCTCGGCCCACGCCGCGCGGAGCGCGGCGATGTCCTGTGGCGGGCTCATACGGTCGATCGACCCGAAGATCGCCAAGGTCGGACAAGCCCGCGCGGCCGTGTCGAGCGGTGAACGTTGCCCGTCACCACGCCAACCTTCGGGAACCGTGATCATCCCGTAGAACACGACCGCCGCGTCGAAACGCTCGGTCGCCGCGGCCTTCAGCGCGTAGAACCCGCCCATGCAGAAACCGATCACCGACACGCGCGACACGTCATCTTCGATCACGAGCAGATCCGCCGCCCGCTCGAGATCGCCGAGCTGTGTCTCGTCGTCGAGGCCGCCGATCCACGCGAACCTTCCCATGGCCTCGGTCGTCGTAGCACGCGTCGCCGGGTCGACCCTGGCGAACGGTTCGACGCACACCACCGCGAGGCCGTGGGTCGCGAGCCGGCGCGCCATGTCGTCGAACAGCGGTCGGTTGCCCATGATGTCCGGGTGGAGGACGACGCCTGCCCGCGGCATTCCTTCGGGCCGCGCGTGGACGATGGGCACGTCGGCGCCGTCGATCACCAGCGTCCGCGACTCGATCTCGACGGCGAACGGACCTTCCGACAGCAGGCTCACGGCCGCGGATAGTAACTGGCCGTCCGGCCGATCGACTCGGGCGTGTTCAGCTGTACCGGTCGAGGATCGACGACTCGGCGAGCCGTGCGAGCCCGTCCTTGATCGCCCGGGCCCGCACCTCGCCGACACCCTCGACCTCGACGAGATCGGCGATCGACGCGCGCATCAGCTTCGTCAACGTGCCGAACCGGTCGACGATCTTCGCGGCGACCGACTCCGGCAATCTCGGGATCTTGGCGAGCAACCGGTATCCCCGGGGGGCCAGTGAGCTGTCGAGCTCGGTCTCCGAGGCGAGATGCAGCACGCCTGCCACGGCACGCATGTCGAGCAGGTCGTCATCGTCGAGGCGGCTCAGCCCGGCGACGACCGCTGGGAGCACCCATTCGGCGCTCTCGATGAAGTAGTCCTGGCAGACGAGGCGAAGGTCGTCGATCACGCCCGTCGTGAGCTCCTCGAGCTGGAGCTGGACGAGACGACCGTCGGAGCCGAGCTCGACGACATAGCCGTGGATCTCCTGAGAGATGCGCCGCACCATCTCGGCGCGTTGCATCATCTCGGCGACGTCGCGCACCGTGACGAGATCCTCGACCTCGAGCGCCGACATGTTGCCGGACACCTGGTCGAGGCGTTGCCTGTAGCGACCGAGGATCTGCAGCGCCTGATCCGAACGCGCGAGCACGCGCGGGATGGGTTCGAGCGTCTTCCTCGTGCCTTGATAGTGGATCGAAACGACCGACATCTCCTCGGAGACGGTGATCACCGGACGAGCGATCTGGCGCGCAACGCGCTCGGCCGTTCGGTGTCGGGTTCCGGTCTCGGAGGTCGGGATCGTCGGGTCGGGGACGAGATGGACGTTCGCGCGTGCGATCCTGCTGCCGTCGGCGGCGAGGATGACCGCGCCGTCCATCTTGGCGAGCTCCGAGAGCCGTTGCGGCGTGAACCCGGCATCGAGCAGGAACCCGCCGGAGCAGAGTGCGAGCACATCGGGGTCGTCGCCGATGACGATGAGAGCGCCCATGTTCGCCTGGAGGATCCGGTCGATGCCCTCGCGAAGGGGTGTGCCGGGCGCGACGAGGGTGAGCGCGGCGTACATCTCCTCGGACGAGCTGGGTTGCACCTGCTGACCTCCGCCGCGCGAACACCGGCCGACACCAGGGCCCTCGGATCCACGACCTCGCGGTGAGGGCGCGACCTGCTGGGCGCAACCTAGTGGTCACCTCGCATCTTGTCGTCCGGCAGTTCGCGAACTTGAGCCCGGTTCGTCGCCGGAAGATCCGTCGGGAACAGGTGCTCCATCGCCTCGGCGACCGCGCAGACCCGGACAAGGCGCAGACCCGCGACCTCTGGCGTCGATCGTGGCACGATCGCGACACGAAATCCAAGGCGCGCGGCCTCTGCGAGCCGCCGTGGCGCCTGGGGCACCGACCGAACCTCACCGCCGAGGCCGACCTCCCCCAGCGCGACGGTGTGCGCTGCGACAGCAAGCCCGCGCGTCGCTGAAGCGATCGCCAAGACGAGCGCGAGGTCGGCGCCCGTTTCGTCGATGCGGACACCCCCTGCGATCGACGCGAAGACATCGCGCCCGGCGAGCTCGACGCCGAGCCGCCGCTGGAGCACCGCCGTGAGCATGGCGAGCCGCCCGTTGTCGAAGGCTTGCGCCGAACGGCGAGGCATGACCGCATGCGACGACTCGCCGACCAACGCCTGCACCTCGACAAGCATCGGCCGCGCGCCATCGAGCACCGGAGCGACCACCGATCCGGGCTGGCCGATGCATCGATCCGTGAGCAGAAGAGCGCTCGCATCGGAAACGCCCTGCAGCCCCGCCGCGGTCATCTCGAACAGACCGAGGTCGTCGGTCGGCCCGAACCGATGCTTCAGCGCGCGCAACAGACGCAGCGCGTGGTGACGCTCGCCTTCGAACTGCAGCACCGTGTCGACGATGTGCTCGAGCGTCCGCGGTCCGGCGAGTTGGCCGTCCTTCGTCACGTGCCCGACGAGCACGGTTGCGATGAATCGTTCCTTCGCGACACGAACGAGCGTCTGTGTGCAGTCGCGCACCTGGCCGACGGAACCGGGAGCACCCGGTGCATCGGGATCGAAGATCGTCTGGATCGAATCGACGACGACGAGGTCGGGTGAGATCGCGTCGATGTGCCCGAGGGCATATGGCAACGACGTCTCCGAGACGACGAACAACCCGTCGTCGAGCGCGCCGAGCCGGTCGGCGCGCAGGCGCACTTGCTCTGCCGACTCTTCTGCCGACACGAGCAGCGACCGCACCCCGCCGGCGGCCATGGCGCCGAGCACCTGGAGCAGCAGCGTGCTCTTGCCGATACCGGGCTCCCCGCCGACGAGCGTGACCGAACCGGCAACGAGCCCTCCACCGAGTACCCGATCGACCTCAGCGAGCCCGGTCGGGAGCCGGCGCGCACCGAGCGAGTCGACCTCCGCGATGGGCACCGGCCGGGCCGCGCCGGGCGACGACGCGGCGAGGGAGCCCACACGGCCGGCAGGCGCTCGCGACACCTCGACCTCGATCACGCTGCCCCACTCACCGCACTCGGGGCAGCGCCCGACCCATTTCGGGGTCTCGGCGCCGCACACCTCACAGCGGCCCGCCACCCGCGACAGCCGTGTCGCCTGTCGTGCCTGGCCCACTCCGCCCACTCGGTCCGTTCGGCCCGTTCGGCCCATTCGTTGCACGGGTCCCACGTGTCGCACCTTTCGGTCCTCTGGCGAACATCAGTTCGACGCCCGAAGGCACCCTACAGTGAGACTGCGACATGAACCTGTGTATCGGCTTCGACCTCGATCTGACGCTGATCGACTCGCGGCCGGCGATCAGATCGAGCCTCGAGCAGCTCGCGGCCGCGACCGGCGTACCCGTCGATGCAGCGGCCATCGTCAACCGCCTCGGCCCGAAACTCGAGACCGAGCTCGCTCAGTGGTTCCCGCAAGGCGAGATTGCAGAAGCCGCGCGGATCTACCGAGCCTTCTACGCGGTCGAGTACGTCCGTGGTACGACGGCGATGCCGGGCGCAGAAGCGGCACTGCGCGCGGTTCGAGACCTTCGCGGGCGGATCGTCGTCGTCTCGGCGAAGGCCCACATCTTCGCAGAACGATGCGTCGAGCTCCTCGGGTTCGACGTCGACGCCGTCCGCGGCTTCCTGCACGGGATCGAGAAGGGCGAGGCGCTCCTCGAGCACGGTGCGACGATGTACGTCGGCGACACCCTCCCCGACATCGAGGCCGCGCGCCATGCGCACGCGCTAGCGGTGTCGGTCGCCACCGGCCCGGTCGATTCGGAGCAACTGCGCGCGGCAGGCGCCGATCATGTGCTCGAGTCGCTGGTCGAGTTTCCAGCCCTGCTGGATCTCGTCGTCACACCTCCGGCTACATCAGCGGACCTTCGTCGCGTCCGCGCCGAACCTGCGCCGCGCGCGCCTGCGCCAAGCGGATCCGCCGCCGATGTTGGTACATGCTGACGACGGCGCCGAGAAGCAGCAGAACGCCGAGCAGGGCGACAGCTGCTCCCAGCCCCGAGAGCAGCACGCGATCGCCCTTGTAGCGGCTCGACTCGACGACGAGCTCGTCTCGATCGCCTGGCCGCAGGATCAGCTGGTCGCGGGCGCCGGGCACCGTCGCGATGACGTCGACTCGCAACGCCCTCGCGAGCTGCGTGTCGAACTCGTCGCCCGTGGCATTCGGGTCCATGCCCGCGGCGGTGAGGCGCGCGGCGAGCTCCTCGTCGCCTGCGAGATCGGTAGCGAGCTGTCGGAGGTCGACGGCGATCGCGAGCCGATCGCCGTCGCGCACCAGCCCGCGGTCGCGCGTTAGGTCCACCGACTCGACGAGCGACGCGCCGCCCAGCTCGACGAGGACCGCACGGAGCTCGTCCCCGCCGACGAAGAGCTTCCGCAACAAGATCGAGCCCCCGCCGTCGCTGGAGCGCTCCCACTCACCCACCGACCAGCCCGCGGCGCTCAGATCATCGAGGCGCGCCGTCTCCTCGAGGGTTCCGGTCGGACCTTCGAGCTGTTCCCACGCGTCGCGGTCGAGTGCGACCCGGACGGTGACGCGGCCCGCGCCCGATTCGTCGACGCGGATCGACACGGTCGTCCGCACCTCGCAACCAACGAGGACGACCACCAGCGCGAGCGTCGCTCCGGCCCGGCGCGAGCGCCCGATCATTCGGAGCACGGTAGTTCCTAGGCTGCGCGGTGTGCCCGACGCGACCGCGCGCCCCGTCGCCCCACTCCCTTTCTTCCATGCCTTGACCGAGCACGACGCACGGGCACTCGAGTCAGTGGCGACTCGCCGTTCCTTCCGGCGCGGTGCGATCGTGTTCGGAGCGGGTGATCGTTCGCGCGCCGTGCTCGTCGTTCGGCGCGGCTGGGCGATCGTCGAGACGACGGAGCGGGATGGATCCGTCATGCTGCTCGCGCTGCGCGGCGCCGGCGATGTGATCGGTGAACAAGCGCTGATCGACGATCGGCCACGCTCCGCGACCATCGCCGCCGCGACCGATCTCGACGCGCTCGTTATCGGCTCGGCGGAGTTCGAGCAGTATCTCAAGGACCATCCCAGCGCCGCGTTCGCGCTCCTGCGGTCATTATCGGAGCGCCTGCGAGAGAGCGACCGGCGCCGAACCGCTGCCGTCAACGAAACGGTGGCGTTACGACTCGCGCGTCAACTGCTCGAGCTCATCGACCACGGCGTCGACGTGACCAGCCCGGTCGAACTTCAGGTGCCGTTGAGCCAGGATCAGCTCGCGAGTTGGATCGGAGCTTCACGCGAGGCGGTCGCCCGCGCGCTCCGCGAGCTTCGTGCACGTGATCTCGTCAGCACCGCGCGCCGCCGGATCACGATCGACGATCTCGACGGCCTGCGCGAGCTCATCGACACCGTGTGACCGCGGTCACGGCCGTTCTGCGCACGCGGTCACGGAACCGCCTCGCCGAGCGGCGCATGCTGCACCTCCCGACACCAGAGGAGGCGGCATGCGAAGGAACCCGGCCATTCAGCAACTGATCGCCACCGGGCTGTTCAGCAACTGCTCACGCGCCGACATCGCCCGGATCGCACGGCTCACGACGCCAGCTCGAATCGCAGCCGGCACCCACGTCGTCGAGCAATGGCAAACCGGGCGCGAATGCTTCATCATCCTTTCGGGTCATGGCCGCGTCGAGCGCGACGGACAGACCGTCGCGACGTGCGGGCCGGGCGACATCATCGGTGAGCTGGCAATGCTCGATCGGCTCCCCCGCTCGGCGACCGTCGTCGCTCACACCGATGTCGAGGCCCTCGTGCTCGGCTCGCGCGAGTTCGCCGCGCTGCTGCACATCCCGGCGGTCGCCCGCAAGCTCACACGGCTGCTCGCGCGCCGGCTGCGCGACAGCCAGGAGCTGGTGTGGGGCGGGCGACCGTCGGCGCTCGCGAGCTGACCCCGCTCGCTCCGCTCGCGCCCGGAGGGCACGATCTGACCCCGCTCGCTCCGCTCGCGCCCGTAGGGCGGCTTACTCGGTCGGGCCGCTGCTGACGGGCTCGGGCTCGGGTGGCGTCAACCCGGGCACCGCACGGAACACGATCTCCTCGTCGCCCGTCTCGCCGAGCGCCGCGTCGACGATGATCGTCTCGCCGGCCGAGAACTCCTTCCACAGGATCTTCTCGCTCATCGGATCCTCGACCATCCGCTGGATCGCGCGGCGCAGCGGCCGGGCACCGAGCTGCGGGTCGTAACCCTTCTTCGCCAGGAGGATCTTCGCCTCCGGCGTGAGCTGCAGTGTCAGCCCCTGGCTCGCCAGCTGCGTCTCCACGCGCCGGATCAACAGGTCGACGACCTTGGTGATGTGCTCCTGGGTGAGCTCGTGGAAGACGATCACCTCGTCGATGCGGTTCAGGAACTCCGGCCGGAAGGAGCGCTTCAGCTCATCGGTGACCCTGCTCTTCATCTTCTCGTAGTTCACGGCCTCGTCGGTCTTGGCGAAACCGACCACCGCCTTGCGCAGGTCGGCGGTGCCGAGGTTCGACGTCATGATGATGACGGTGTTCTTGAAGTCGACGCTCCGGCCCTGCGCGTCGGTGAGGCGGCCGTCTTCGAGGATCTGGAGCAGCGTGTTGAACACGTCGGGGTGGGCCTTTTCGATCTCGTCGAACAGCACGACCGAGAACGGCTTGCGCCGCACGGCCTCGGTGAGCTGACCGCCTTCGTCGTAACCGACGTAGCCGGGAGGCGAGCCCACGAGCCGCGACACCGTGTGCTTCTCCATGTACTCCGACATGTCGAGCGTGATCATGGCGCTCTCGTCGGAGAACAAGAACTCTGCGAGCGCTTTGGCAGTCTCGGTCTTCCCGACGCCGGACGGACCGAGGAAGATGAAGCTGCCCGACGGCCGCTTCGGGTCCTTCAGCCCGGCGCGTGTGCGGCGGATCGCCTGGCTGACCGCGCGGATCGCGTCCTCTTGACCGATGACCCGCTTGTGCAGCTCCTCCTCCATGCGCAGGAGCTTGGCGGTCTCTTCCTCGGTGAGCTTGTAGACGGGAATCCCCGTCCACATCGCCAGCACCTCGGCGACGCTCTCCTCGCTCACCTCGTTGAAGAGGTCGACGCCTTGGTCCTTCCAGCCCTGCTCCATCTCGGCGCGGCGTTCGAGCAGCGACTTCTCCTCGTCGCGCAGCTTCGCGGCGCGTTCGAACTGCTGCGCCTCGATCGCGGCCTCCTTGTCGCGACGAATCTTCGAGATGCCGTCTTCGAGCTCTCGGTAATCAGGCGGCGCCTGCATCCGCCGGATTCGCAGTCGTGACCCCGCCTCGTCGATGAGGTCGATCGCCTTGTCGGGCAGGTGACGGTCGGAGATGTAACGGTCGGCGAAGTTCGCCGCGGCGACGATCGCCTGATCGGTGATCGTGACGCGGTGGTGCGCCTCGTAACGGTCGCGCAGACCCTTGAGGATCTCGATCGTGTGCGCGACCGTCGGCTCCTCGACCTTGATCGGCTGGAACCGGCGCTCGAGTGCCGCGTCCTTCTCGAGGTGCTTGCGGTACTCGTCGAGCGTGGTCGCGCCGATCGTCTGCAGCTCGCCGCGCGCGAGCATCGGCTTGAGGATGCTCGCCGCGTCGATCGCGCCCTCCGCGGCACCCGCCCCGACGAGCGTATGCAGCTCGTCGATGAACAAGATGATGTCGCCGCGCGTGCGGATCTCCTTCAACACCTTCTTCAAGCGCTCTTCGAAGTCGCCGCGATAACGGCTCCCGGCGACAAGGGCGCCGAGGTCGAGCGTGTACAGCTGCTTCGCGTGGAGCGTCTCGGGGACGTCGCCCTCGACGATGTTCTGCGCGAGTCCTTCGACGATGGCTGTCTTGCCGACGCCGGGTTCGCCGATCAGCACCGGGTTGTTCTTGGTGCGACGGCTGAGGACCTGCATGACCCGCTCGATCTCTTTCTCGCGACCGATCACCGGGTCGAGCTTCTTGTCGCGGGCGAGCTGGGTGAGGTTGCGCCCGAACTGGTCGAGCACGAGGCTGCCGCCTCCCTGCGCCTGTTCACCCTGGCCGGTGCCGCTCCCGGTCGGCGCGCCCGCGCCCGCGGGTTCCTTGCCACCGGAATAGCCCGAGAGCAGCTGGATCACCTGCTGGCGGACCCGCGAGAGGTCGGCGCCGAGCTTCACGAGCACCTGCGCGGCGACTCCCTCGCCTTCGCGTATCAGGCCGAGCAGGATGTGCTCGGTGCCGATGTAGTTGTGGCCGAGCTGCAAGGCCTCGCGCAGCGAGAGCTCGAGCACCTTCTTCGCGCGTGGCGTGAAGGGGATGTGGCCCGACGGGGTGCTGCCGCCATGACCGATGATCTCCTCGACCTGGGCCCGAACGGCTTCGAGGCTGATACCGAGGCTCTCGAGGGCTTTGGCTGCAACACCCTCGCCTTCGTGGATCAGGCCGAGGAGGATGTGCTCGGTCCCGATGTAGTTGTGGTTGAGGAGGCGAGCCTCCTCCTGCGCGAGGACGACCACCCTGCGGGCTCGATCCGTGAAGCGCTCGAACACTCTGGCTACCGCCTTCTCTGTGAGATGCCGGCCGTTCGGTCATCTTATCGACCGACCTTCAGCCAAATTTCGCGTGGCAACGCGTCACCGAGGGTGATCCGGACCCCCCTCCGCGTACCTGCGTGAAGTTCGCGCCACCCAGGTGCACTTTTCACGCAGGTTTGCCGGGTCGCGGTGCCGCTCCCCGGGCGGAGCGAGCGCGACGAGGAATAGTGAATTTGAGCACCTGCTCGCCATAGTGTCGCCGACCAGTGACCATCGTCGACGACCTCTCCCTCGTGGCCTTGCCGGGCGACCTGGACCGTTGTGAGCAGCGGCTGCGCGACTCGGTGGGCCACGACGATCGCCTCCTCGGCGAGCTCGCCGCGCACCTCTTGAAAGCCGGCGGCAAGCGGCTCCGGCCGACGTTGACGATCTGCGCGGCCTACGCCGCTCGCGGCCCGTGCGCTGCCGCCCCTGACGTGCTGACCGGCGCGGCGGCCGTCGAGCTCGTCCACCTCGGTTCGCTGTACCACGACGACGTCATCGACGAGGCGGAGACCCGTCGTGGGGTCCCGAGCGTGAACGCGCGATGGTCGAACATCAGCGCCATCCTCGCCGGCGATTTCCTGCTCGCTCGCGCGTCGTCGCTCGCCGCGTCGCTCGGCGCGGACATCGCGGGGTTGCTCGCCGACACGATCGGCGAGCTGTGCCGCGGCCAGGTACTGGAGCTCCAGTACCTCTTCAACGCGGAGCGCGACGAGGAGACCTACCTGTCGTCGATCGAAGGCAAGACGGCCGCGTTGTTGGCGACCGCGGCACGGGTCGGCGGCATGGTGAGCCGAGTCAACGCTGCGACGCTCGACGCGTTGACGCAGTTCGGTCACCACCTCGGGATGTGCTTCCAGATCGTCGACGATCTGCTCGACCTCACGGCCTCCGAAGCAGACCTCGGCAAGCCGAGCGGCAACGACCTCCACGAAGGCGTCTACACGCTGCCTGTGATCTACGCGGCTGCACAGAACCCCGCGCTGCGAGCGACGCTCGGTCGAAAGCTCGACTGGCCCGATGTCGAGGTGGTCCGCCGGCAGGTGATCGGCGGTGACGCGATCGTCGCGGCGATGGCGGTCGCGCGCGTGCACGCGATCAAGGCGACCGAGTGCCTCGCGGGCGCGGAGGGCCTCGACGGTGTGGTGTGCGAGCGGCTGAGCGCGATGGTCGACGGTCTCGTGACACGGTCGTTCTGAGCCGCGGGGCCGGCGTGGACGTCGAACCGTTCGCCGAGCTGTTCGCGCGCCGCCGCGCGGCGTGGCTCGCCGCAGATGTCGACGGCTATCTCGACCTGTTCTCGCCGGATCTGATCATCGAGCTGCCGGGCCGCAGGATCGACGGTCGCGAATCGTACGAGCGCCTCGTGCGAGCGTCGTTCGCGAGGAGCCGTCCGGTGGAGTTCACGTTCGACGCGATCGCCGTCGCTGCACCGGACGTCGTCATGGCCGACTGGACCATCAGCGTCGAGCGGCGCGACACCGGCGCCATCGTCAGTTGGCGAGGTATGAGCGTGTGCCGCGTCGTCGACGGCCGGATCACCCGGTGGCGCGAGTACTACGAGGATCCGGCCGCGCTCGCGGTGGCGATGACCTGATCCGCGTCGACCTCGGCGAGGAAGCGGAGCACCGCGTCGTTGAACGCGCTCGGCGCCTCGGCCATGAGCCCGTGTGCGGCACCGGACACGACGACCAACCTGGCGTCGGCGATCAGCTCTGCGAGCTCCTCGGCGTCGCCGAGCGGTGTGAGCGAGTCCTGCGATCCGGTGATCACGAGCGCCGGCACCGCGATCGAACCGAGCTCGTTCCTCACGTCGTCGCTCGTGGCCAAGATCGCGTCGACCTGCGCCACGAACGCCGCGGGATCGGTGGCGAGCAACACGCGTGCGAGCACGTTGAGGAACACGCCGAACCGCCTGACGAGCCGAGGGCCGACGAGCCACTGCAGCCCTTCGCCCGTCGCCAGTGCGTGCATCCCGTGCGCGTCGACGCCATCGCGCCACTCGGTGAGCAGCTCTCGTCGCCACTCGTGATGCCGGCAGGCGGTGCAGGCGAGCACGAGCGAGCGAGTGCGTTCGGGGTGGAGCACACCGATGAACTGCGCGAGCACGCCGCCCATCGATGCGCCCATGACGTGCGCTGCAGAGACACCCGCGTCGTCGAGGCAGGCGAGTGCATCGTCGGCCATCTCGAGCAGCGAGTAGGGCCCGGCGGGGACGTCGGATCGCCCGACGCCCCGGTTGTCGACGGTGACGACTCGATGCGCGCGCCCGAAGCGCGCTCGTTGCAGCGCCCAGCCACGCGAATCGGCACCCAGGCCTTGGATCATCAAGACGGGTGTGCCGTCGCGCCGGCCGCTCACGTCGTAATGAATGCGCGTCCCGTCGGGGCGCGTGACCTGTGGCACGCGGCCAGGCTACTGACACGCGCCGATGGGTCGACCAATCCCGGTCAATCGCGGTCGAGGAGTGCGTCGACGCCGCGCCGGACCGCCTCGCCGAGCTCGGCGCCCGCGAGCGGATCGTCGGAGTCGTAGCTCGCGTCGACATGCACGGCCGGCGCGATCTGCACGAGCCACCGTGTCGGCGTTCCGAACCGTCCGGCGGCGCGCACAGCGACGGGAAACACGGGAGAGCCGAGCATCGCCTGCATCAACGGGAGCGGCGACATCCCGGCGCCCGTTCGCAACCAGGTCGGCGCGAGCGGCACGACCACGACGTGGCCCAAGCGCAATGCCGCGCGGAGATCCTCGGGCGTCGCGGAGATCGCACCGAAGCGGCGGGCAAGGCCGTCGGCAATCGGCACACCGGGCAAGCCGACCACACGCGCGCGGCGTCCGAGCGCGCGGCGTACGGCGACCGACACCGCAGTCGGTTCCGCGAACCCGAGCCCACGGTTCGCGACGAGCACCGCGGGACCACGCGCGGGGAGCTCCTCTGCTCCCGTGATGTCGACACGCACGGCGCGGGTGACCAGCGGCACCGCCAAGTCGGCGAGCTGCGGATCGAAGCCGAACGGATCCACGAGGTAGCGACCGGACCACCGGCGGCGTGCGACCGCAAGGAGCGTCGTTCGCGGCGTCACGCGATCGGCATGGAGACCGAACTCGGCACCTGGCGACAGACTCATGCGGCGGCCTCACGGCCCGCGCTGATCGGAACGATCTCCGCCCACTCGAACAGCTCTTCGAGCACCTCGAGGGTCGTGCGGATGTCGCCGAGATCGAGCACATCGAGCGCCCGGGCTCCGCAGCCTGTGCAACCCCCACGGAGGAGCTCGACCACGTGCGGGGCGATCGCCGCGCCGAGCAACTCGACGGCGGACGCTGCGATGCCCCAGCCGAACGGGAGGATCGGCACTGGGATGCGGCCTCCCAGGCGCGCGGCTTGCCACGGGGTCGCCGCTCCCGGACCGACGACGTTGACCGGACCGTCGACGCCGCGCACGAGCGCTTGCACCATCGCGCGGCAGGCGTCCTCCGGGTGCAGCAACGCGAACGGAGGATCGGACGTCGCCGAAACAGGCACGAGCGGGAGGCGCAGCAAGCGACCGATCGGGCTCGGCACGTGCGACCCGACCGTCGGCGCGTAGCGCAACGACGCGACCGGAACATCGTGCCGCCGCCCGATCCCGGCGGCGATGGTCTCGACACCGAGGAGTGACTTGCCGTATGGGCTTCGCGGCGCCGGCGCGACGGATTCGTCGGGGAGGGCCGCACGCGTCCGGTCGGCTCCATACACCTCGAGGCCGGATCGCGACACGACGCCCTCCAGCGCGCCCGCACGCGAGGCTGCGGCGAGCGCCGTCGCCGTGCACAGCTCGGTGCGGTCGGCGGCATCTGCCGGCGCCATCCGCGACGCGGGCTCATAGACCCCGAAGTGCGCGACGTGCGTGGGCGCGTACTCGAGCACGAAGTCGCGCAGCCGGTCGCGGTTGCGAGGGTCGATGCGATGGAACTCGGCGCGCCGCAAGCGCCGACGCGGTGGAACGAAGTCGACACCGTGGATCTCACCGACGTCGTCACGCGCCTCGAGCAGCTGGGCGACCCGTGTCCCGAGCTCACCCCCCATTCCGGTCACGAGCACCCTGGCGATCACGGTCGGGCCTCCGGCCGCAGATGGGGGAACAGGATGACCTCCCTGATCGATGACACGCCTGCGAGCAGCATCGCGAGGCGATCGATGCCGATACCGACACCGCCGGTCGGTGGCAGCCCGTATTCGAGCGCGCGGACGTAGTCCTCGTCCATCGCTTCGGCCTCGTCGTCACCGAGTTGCTTCAACCGCGCCTGTTCCTCGAAGCGGCGACGTTGATCGATCGGGTCGTTCAACTCGGAGAACGCGTTGGCGAGCTCACGGCCACCGACGATGAGCTCCCACCGCTCGGTGAGCATCTCGTCGGAACGATGCACGCGAGCGAACGGCGACACCTCACGCGGGTAGTCCATCACGAACGTCGGGTCGACGATCGCGTGCTCGGTCGTCTTCTCGTAGATCTCGACGACCAGCTTGCCCGGGCCCCAGATCGCCTCGTGCGGAATGTCGAGTTCGTCGCAATGCTTTCGCAGCCCGTCGGCAGATTGGCTCGGGTGCAGGTCGAGCCCGGTGTGCTCGCGCACGAGGTCGAGCAGCGATGCGCGCCGCAACGGCGGGGTCAGGTCGATGGTGTGACCGTCGAACTCCACGACGGTGCCGCCGACCGCCGCACTCGCCGCAGTCGCGACGAGGGTCTCGGTGAGCTGCGCGATGTCGTGGTAGTCGGCGAATGCCTCGTACAGCTCGAGCATCGTGAACTCAGGGTTGTGGCGCGTCGAGATTCCTTCGTTTCTGAACACGCGCCCGATCTCGAAGACCTTCTCGAGCCCGCCGACGATGAGGCGCTTCAGGTACAGCTCCGGCGCGATGCGCAGCGACAGCTCCATGTCGAGCGCGTTGTGGTGTGTGACGAAGGGCCGCGCATGCGCGCCGCCGGCAACGGCTTGGAGAACGGGCGTCTCGACCTCGCGGTAGCCGCGCTCCAGGAGGTGAGCGCGGATCGCGGCGACGGCCGCCCAACGGATCTCGAACACCCTCCGCGCGTCGTCGTTCGCGATGAGGTCGACGTAGCGCTGACGGTACCTCGTGTCGACATCGGCGAGACCGTGCCACTTGTCGGGCATCGGACGCAGCGACTTCGCGAGGAGTCGCGCGTTCGACACCTTGATCGACAGCTCCCCCTTGCGGGTCTTCATGACGGTGCCGTCGACGCCGACCCAGTCGCCGAGATCGAGATCGGCGACCGCGGCGAACCCTTCGTCGCCGATGACGGCCTTGCTGACGAACAATTGGATCGTGCCGGTGCCGTCGCGCACCGTGGCGAAGATCAGCTTGCCCTGGTCGCGGCACAGCAACATGCGACCCGCGACGCTCACCCGGTCGGCGAGCTCGGCCCCCGCGTCGAGCTTGCCGAATCGTTGGTGCAGCTCCGCGCACGTCGCGTTCCGCTCGAACTTCACCGGGTACGGGTCGGTACCCGCGGCGCGGAGCGCGGCCAGCTTCGCGAGACGCTGCCGCCGCTCGTCGGCCGCGGCGCCTTCCAGATCCGGCGGGTCGGGCATCGACGGGAGCGTGGGGTCGGCGTTGCTCACTGGTTTCTCTCGAACACGATCCGCAGACCGTAGAGCGTGAGCCATGGCTCGTAGTGCTGCACAGTGTGCGTGTGCGGCCCGATGAGCTCTGCGAGCCCGCCGGTTGCGATGACATTGCACGCGCCGAGCTCGACCTGGAACCGCTCGACGAGCGCGTCCACCTGACCGGAGAACCCGTGGATCACGCCCGATTGGATCGACTCCAACGTGCTCTTGCCGATCACGTGCCGCGGTGCGACCAACTCCACGCGCCGCAGACCTGCGGCGCGCCCGAAGAGGGCGTCGAGGCTGATCTCGATGCCCGGTACGATCGCGCCACCCAGGTATTCGCCCTTCTCGCTCACGGCCTCGATCGTCGTCGCCGTGCCGAAGTCGACAACGATCGACGGTCCACCATACGTGTCGAATGCGCCGATCGCGTTCGCGATGCGATCTGCGCCGACCTCCTTCGGATTGTCGTAGAGGATCGGCATTCCGGTGCGGATACCCGGCTCGAGCACGAGCGCAGGAAACCCGAAGTAGCGCTCGGTCATCTCGCGGAGCGCGGCCGTCACCATCGGCACGCCAGAGGACACCGCGACACCGCCGATCGCGTCATCGAAGCGGAAGCCGTGGAATCCGAGGAACTGCTGAATCATCAGCGCGAGCTCGTCGCTCGTGCGCTCCGCATTCGTTGCGATTCGCCAGTGATCGACCAACTCGACGTCGTCGAACAGCCCCACCACCGTGTGAGTGTTCCCGGCGTCGATGGCGAGCAGCATCCGCGACCTCCTCTCAGTCGAGGTCGAGTCCGACGTCGAACACGCGCACCGAGTGAGTGATGGCACCGATCGAGATGTAATCGGCGCCGGCGGCCGCGTACTCACCAACGTTGTCGATGGTTATTCGACCCGACACTTCGATCGCGAGGCGGCCGCCGACGATCTCGACCGCGTTTCGCACGTCGGCCGGCGTCATGTTGTCGAGCATGACGCGATCGACGCCCGCTGCGACCGCGTCGCTCACTTGGCTCAATGATTCGCACTCGACCTCGACCATTCGACCGGGCCAGCGCGCGCGCGCTCGTTCGACCGCGCGCTCGAGTCCGACCACCGCGAGATGGTTGTCCTTGAGGAGCACGGCGTCCGAGAGCGAGTCGCGGTGGTTGAAGCCGCCTCCGGCTCGCACCGCCGCCTTCTGGAGTGCCCGCAGACCGGGCAACGTCTTGCGGGTATCGAGGATCCGAGCGCGGCCGTGTGTGGCGCGGACGTACCGGCGGGTGAGCGTCGCAACACCGGAGAGATGCCCGAGGAGGTTCAACGCGATCCGCTCGCCCGCGAGCAGCGAACGAGCCGATCCGGACACGGTGCCGAGCACCCGCGCCGATTCGCAAGGTTCGCCGTCAGACAACTGCCATTCCACGTTCACGCTTGGGTCGACCTGGCGGTAGGTCTCGGTGACGGCCGCTGTGCCTGCGACGACGCCCTCGTCGCGGGCGATGAAGCGTCCCGCGGCGAACGAGTCGGCCGGAATCGCCGCGAGCGAGGTGATGTCGCCCATGATCCCGAGATCTTCGGCGAGCGCGGCCGTGACCGTCGCCTGCAACGCGTGCCGCGGCGGATCGAAGTCGGTCATCGCACGCGACCCGAGATGGCCGCCGCAGGCACGAAGCGGCTCACTCGACTGCCGACCACGACGAAGCGACCGAGCAACGAGTCGCGCTGTTCGGGATGATCGGCGCGTGTGTGCGCGCCACGAGACTCCTCGCGGGCCGAGGCGTTGGCCACGATCGCGCGGGCTACTCGAAGCAGGTTGCGCACCTCGTAGGAGGCCGACTCGCGGGCAGGGAGCTCGTCGCCGAGCCTGGTGAGATCCTCGAGCGTCTTCGTGGCGACCTCGAGCCCGCCGGCGTCGCGAACAACCCCGGCGTCGAGCGCCATGAGCCGCTGCACCGACTTGCGCAACGAGCCCGCTCCGACCGGCTCGGGCCGGGGCAGCAGGTCCGCGTCAGGATCCGGCGCGCCGACTCCGGGCAGGCCGCGCACACCGGCCATGACGCCCGTGTCGTCAGGGTCCTCCTTGCCCGACCCGATCGCGCTCACGACACGCTCGCCGAACACCAACCCATCGAGGAGGGAGTTCGACGCGAGCCGGTTCGCGCCATGAACGCCGGCATCGGCGGTCTCGCCGCACGCCCAGAGCCGCGGCAGCGTCGTGGCACCATCGAGGTCGGTGAGCACACCACCGCACAGGTAGTGCGCCGCCGGCGCGACCGGAAGCCAATCGACCCGCGGATCGAAGTCGGCGGTGCTGCACGCCGCGAAGATCGTGGGAAACCTCAGATCGAAGTCGTCGATCATGGTCGCGTCGAGCCACACGTGGTCGACGCCGTTGGCGCGGAGCTGTTCGGCGATCGCCCGCGACACGACATCGCGGGGTGCCAGGTCGGCCAGCTCGTGGCGGCCGGCCATGAACGCGTTCCCGGCCTCGTCACGCAGCACCGCACCCTCGCCACGGAGCGCCTCGGAGAGCAGCGGCCGTGGCATCCGATCGACATGGAGCGCAGTCGGATGGAACTGAACGAACTCGAGGTCCGCGCACGCGACACCGGCGCGGAGCGCGAGCGCGATCCCGTCTCCCGTCGACAGCTCGGGGTTCGTCGTCACCGCATAGCATTGGCCTGCCCCGCCCGTCGCAAGCACCGTGTCGAGCGCCCGCACGTTGTGCACATGACCCTCAGGGTCCAGCGCGAGGACACCGGCGCAGCTCCCGTGCTCGACGAGCAGCTCGATCGCGAACCAACCCTCACGAACATCGACAGAGATCCGCTCTGCGGCGCTCACGAGCGCCCGCTCGATCTCGGCGCCGGTCGCGTCGCCGCCCGCATGCACCACCCTGGCCAGGGAATGACCGCCTTCGCGCGCGAGGCGCCAACGATCGGCTGCGCCGTCGACGACATCGAAGCGCGCGCCGAGATCGCCGAGCTCCCGGACGCGCGCCGGTCCCTCGGAGACGAGCACGCGCACGGCATCGGGGTCGCAGAGGCCGGCACCCGCGATCATGGTGTCGGCGAGGTGGAGATCCACCGAATCGGGCGCTTCGAGCGCCGCCGCGACGCCTCCCTGCGCGTACCTGGTGGCGGTCATCGCGAGCTCGCCCTTCGTGAGCACGAGCACCGACATCCCCCTTGTCGCGGCGCGCAACGCCGTCGAGAGACCGGCGACCCCGCTTCCGAGCACCAACAGGTCGTACATCGTGAGCGGCGAGCCTACGGGTTATGTGCGGGGCGGGACCCAACCGGTTCCGAGGTCGAGCTCGACGCGACCCGACTCGACGAACACGCCGACGTTGTCGATGAGGCGGGTGCCGCCCACCCTCACCGCCACGGCGATGAGCGCCGAGCCGTTGATCGATCCGACCGGTGCCATCGTCGCAGCGTCGACGCACTCGACGTATTCGGGAGCGAGGCGTGGTTCTCCTGCCAACGTCGCGCGTACCGCTGCGAGGATCGGCGCTGTTTCACTCTCCCCGGCCGTGACGAGTGCAGCACCCGCGCGCAGCGCGGCAAAGATCTTCGGAGCCGCAGCGCGATCCGGTGGCGACAGGTAGTCGTTGCGGGACGACAGCGCAAGACCGTCGGCTTCGCGCACCAACGGGCAGCCGATCACGTCGACCGCCATCGTGAGATCCGAGGCCATGCGCGTGACGACGGCGAGCTGCTGCGCATCCTTCCGGCCGAAGTACGCGCGGCACGGCGCCGTGACGGAGAACAGCTTCGCGACGACGGTCGTCACGCCGTCGAAGTGGCCGGGTCGGTCGGCGCCACACAGCCGCTCGGTCAAACCGTCGACGTGCACGATCGTCGGCGACGGATACACCGGGTACAGCTCCGTGAGCGAGGGCGCGAACACGAGGTCGGCACGTTCTGCCGCGCAGGCCTCGAGATCGGCGGCGAGATCGCGCGGGTAGCGGTCGAAGTCCTCGTGCGGCCCGAACTGCATCGGGTTGACGAAGATCGAGATCACGACGAGATCGCACTCGGCGCGGGCCCGGCGAACGAGCGAGCGGTGCCCATCGTGCAGCGAGCCCATCGTCGGCACCAGCCCGACGTTGCCACCGCCGGCGCGCGCCGCCGCCGCCGCCGCGCGGAGCTCGGCGACTGTCTCGAGCACACCTGGACGGTGAGGCGTGTCGGGCACGATGGGCTGTTCTACTCGTCGGGATCGTGCGGATCGTCGACCGGGGTGTCGGGTGGAGGAGCGTCGAGCGATCGCAGATCCTCGAGCAGGCGCGTGAGCGCCCGGTCTCGCCGTTCGACGAGGCGGGCAGCCTCCCTGGCGAGCGCGCGGTACGCGTCGCGCTCGCCAGGGTCCATCGCGGCGAGATGCCCTTCGACCGTGGCCAGGTCGCCGCGGGCGACGGGTCCGGTGAGCGCTCGGCGAGGCGTGAGCTCGAACGCGTTGGCGACCGACGCGCGCACGAGCGGTGCGAACACCTCGAACGGCACGCCGGCAGCGGCGGCGAGCCGCTCGACCTGGCCGAGCAACGCGACGACGTGGTTCGAGGCGACCACCGCCGCCGCGTGGTAGCGCTCTCGCTCGTCATCGTCGACGCGGAACGGCCGAAGCTCGAGCAACTCGGCGATCCGTTCGACCTCCGGATCGCCGGCGACGGCTGCCCAAGATCCCGGGAGCCGGTCCAGGCCGGCCGTCGTCGACGGGAGCGACTGGAGCGGATGGAGCGCAGCGACGCGTACGTCGGGGCGGAGGCGGCGCAGCTCGTCGAAGACGGCGAGACCCCGAGAGCCGGCGAGGTGCACCACGAGGGAGTCCGGCTCGAGCGACGGCGCGATCGTCGCAGCCGCGGATTCGATCGCAGCGTCGGGGGTGGCGACGACAACGAGACTCGCTCCCCGCCCAACCTGCGATGTGAACCTGGGTTCGGCGTCGAGGCAGGCCGCGGCAGAGAGCGTCGAGGCCGCGTCGAGGGCTCGGCCGGCGACACCGACGACCCGGTAACCGCGCGCGGCGAGCGCGAGCGCGATCGTTGCGCCGGCGCGGCCTGGCCCGACGAGCGCGAGCGTGCCCTTACCAAGATCGCGCGGGCCCAGATCGCGCGGGCCCAGATCGCGCGGGCCTAGATCGCGCGGCTCGGTTTCGCCCTCGTGCGCCACGGCCTCCCTGCCTGGTCGCCGGCCGGTCGGCAAGAGTCGCCCTGCTGCGGCCAATCGCGCCCGAGGCTAGCGCCGGAGCGCTACGCCGGGAACAGCGCGTACTCCCGGCCAGCCCTCCGGTCGCGCCGCAACGATGTCCGGCGCGACGTCGTGGAGCGGCGCGAGCACGAAGCCGCGATCCCACATTCGCGGGTGGGGCACGACGAGTCGTGGGTCGTCGCACTGGAGCTCGTCGTAGAGCAGCACATCGACGTCGAGGGTGCGCGGCCCATCGCGCTCGCGCCGCACCCTGCGGGCGACGCGCTCGAGGGTTTGCGCGAGGTCGAGCACGGCGATGGGCTCGAGTGTGGTGTCGATCGCGACCACGGCGTTGAGGTAGTCGTCCTGCACCGGACCGCCGACCGGCTCGGTCTCGTACACGCCGCTCACGTCGACGATCGTCACGTCGGGGTGACGTTCGAGGCCGTCGAGCGCCGACTGGAGGTGCGCAACGCGGTCGCCGAGATTGCTCCCGAGCGCAAGGTACGCGCGCGCCATCAGCGTTCGATGCGCACCGCGACGTGGCGAACCTGCGCACGGACCGGAGGGTGCAGCTTGCGGACCTCGACCACGGCCTTGTGCACACGCGGATCGGCATTGCACACCTCGGCGATGCGGGCCGCGAGGCGCTCGAGGAGGAGATAGCTCTCGGTCGACACGACGCGGCTCACGGCCTCGCAGACGGCCGCATAGTCGACGGTGTCGACGAGATCGTCGCTCTCACCCGCGGCGCGCGCGTCGACGAAGAGCTCGAGGTCGACCTCGAACGGCTGCGGCCGTTGCCGCTCCTCGGGCAGCACGCCGTGCACGCCGAGCGCGCGCAGGCCCGGCACGAGAATCCGATCCATCGCGCCGCACCCTACGCCGTGTGCGTGTCCCACTATTTGCCGGCTGTCCCATTGATGTGCGGTATTCCGCACATCAATGGGACAGCCGCACATCCATGGGACAGCCCCTGTGAAGGGTGAGAATGGCGGGCATGCGGCGGACGAAGATCGTGGCGACGGTCGGGCCGGCGACCGGCAACCCCGAAGGGATGCGGTCGCTCCTCGAGGCGGGCGTCGACGTCGTACGCCTCAACGCCGCGCACGGCGACGCCCGTACACACACCGCGAACGCCGTGCTCGCACGCGAGACCGCGCGGGCGCTCGGTCGCAATGTCGGCGTCCTCATCGACCTTCCCGGTCCGAAGCTACGGACCGGGCCACTCGCCGGCGACGCGGTGGAGCTCGAGTGCGGGCACGAGTTCGTGCTCACCGGTTCGCCGGTCGTCGGCGACGCGACGCGTGTGTCGACGACAATCCCCGAGCTCGCGCAATGGGTTCGCACAGGCGACGAGGTGTTCCTCGCGGACGGCGCGATCGTGCTGGCTGTCACCGGTGTGCGCGACGGCGACGTGCACACACAGGTCGTGCGCGCCGGCACCCTCCGGAGCCGAAAGGGAATGCACCTCCCCCGCGCGGAGGCGTTCGTCGACGTCTTCGGCGAACGCGACGAAGCCGCGCTCGAGCTCGCGTTGCAGATCAAGTCCGATTTCGTCGGGTTGTCGTTCGTCCGCAAGCCCGAGGATGTCGATGAGGTCATCGCCCGGCTCCCCAAGCGAGGTCACCGGCCCAACCTCGTGCCCAAGATCGAGACGGCGAGCGCGCTGGATCACCTGCCGGGAATCGTGAACGCCGCCGACGCGGTGATGGTCGCCCGCGGCGATCTCGGCATTCAGGTGCCCGCGCGGCGAGTCCCGCTGCTGCAGAAGGAGATCATCCGCTTCTGCAACATGGCAGGCAAGCCCGTCATCACCGCGACGCAGATGCTCGAGTCGATGACCCGTAGCCCGTTGCCCACACGCGCGGAGGTGAACGACGTCGCCAATGCGGTCCTCGACGGCACCGACGCCCTGATGCTCTCCGAGGAGACCGCGATCGGGCTCTACCCCGCCGACACGGTGCGTACGATGGCCGAGGTCGCGGAGTCAGCCGAGAGCTGGCCGCGCCATCGCGTCGACCCCGCCGGCGTCCACACCGATTCGGACCGCGTCGCGTGGGCCGTCGCGCATGCTGCAGTGCAAGCCGCCGAGGACCTCAACGTCGCGGCGATCATCTGCCCGACACGCAGCGGGTCGACCGCGCGTCGTGTCGCGGCCTACCGACCGAGCATGCCGATCGCGGGCATCTCGCCGAGCCCCTCGGTGCTCGGCGGCCTCGCGTTGACCTGGGGAGTGCACCCGCTCGGCGTTCCCGATGTGACCGACGGCGACGAGCAACTCCGCCTTGCGGTACGTGCCAGCCTGCAGGCCGGTCTCGCCCGCGGCGGCGACCTCGTCGCCGTCGTGTTCGGAAGCGCGGGCCCGCGCGCCGGCAGCACCGACACCGTCCGGATCGTCCGCGCCTGATGGGAGTGGGTTGGGCGTGGCTCGCTAGCGCTAGCCCGTTCGGCGCAGGCCCTGGTCGATCGTCACGGCGACGATCTCACGGCCGATGGCGTCGAGGGTGCGGTTGCCGAGCCGCTCGATCACGGCGATGGCTTGGGGGCCGTCGGTGATCAGGCCGGCGTAGAGCAGGTATCCCGCAAGGAACCCGAGCAGGCGGTCACCGAACTCCTCGTGGTGCACGAACAGCTTCTCGACCGGCACGTCGAGCCACGCGGCGATCCGGTCGTAGTGCCGGCGCAGCCGGACAGCAACCTCGTCGTGCTTGCCGAAGGGGAGGTGCTCACCGACCAGCCCGGCGTCGGCATAGGCCTGGAGGTTGTGGGGGGAGTCGAGCAGGCTCACGATGCGCGTGAACCCGTTCGACCGAAGCCAGATCAACTCCTCCTGGCGACGCACCTTGCGGTGGTTGCGAGAGAATCCGCCCGGCCGCTCCGCCGCCGCGAGCCGATCCTTGATGATCCAGGTGAAGTTGCGCGGCTGCAGTCCCTGCGCCCATTTCCCGCGCAAGGTCACGCCGCAGCCTCGATCTCGCGCAACACGCGAGCCGCCGCCACGGAGGCGGCGACATCGTGCACACGCACCATCGCGGCACCTTGGGCGAACGCGACGACCGTGATCGCGAGCGTCGCGTCGTCGCGAGCCTCGAGCGCGTCGCCGACGAGATCGGCCAGGCTCCGTTTGCGCGACGCGCCGATGACAACCGGTGCCCCCGCTCGCTCGGCGAGCTCGCGGACATGCGCGAGCAGCACTCGATTGTGCGCGGCACGCTTGCCGAACCCGATGCCCGGATCGACAAGGATCGCGTCACGACGCACGCCGTCTGCAACCGCAGCCGCCACCCGCTCGGCGAGGAAATCGCCGACTTCCGCGAGGACATCGCCATAGCGCGGATCGTCCTGCATCGTGCGGGGTTCGCCTCGCATGTGCATGAGCACGAGCCCAGCGTCGTGGGCCGCCACCACCCCGAACATCTCCGGGTCGCGCCCTGCGGTGACGTCGTTCACGATCGCCGCACCGGACCGCAGCGCTGCGTCGGCGACGGCGGCCTTCGCCGTGTCGACGCTGACCAGCACGGGGCATTTCGCCACGACGGCCTCGACGACCGGCAACACCCGCGCCCGTTCCTCCGCCTCGGCCACAGGGCGGGCGCCCGGCCGGGTCGACTCGCCGCCGATGTCGACGACGGCTGCGCCCGCGCTCGCCAGCTCGAGCGCATGCGCGATGGCGGTCGCGCTCGACAGGAAGGCACCACCATCGGAGAACGAATCGGGGGTCACGTTGACGATGCCCATCACCGCCCGCGCGTGCAGGTCGCCCACCCCGAACCCCATGGCGGGAGGCTACCGGGGCACCCCCAGGCCGATCATCGACATGGCTTCGGCGCGCGTGGCCGCGTTCTCCTTGAAGCTGCCGCGCACCGCCGACGTCACGGTGATCGATCCGGGCTTGCGGACCCCCCGCATGCTCATGCAGAGGTGCTCGGCTTCGATCACCACGAGCACACCCCGGGGCTCGAGCGCGTGCACCATCGCGTCGGCGATCTGGGCGGTGAGCCGCTCCTGCACCTGCGGACGTTTGGCGAACCCGTCGACGAGCCGGGCGAGCTTCGACAGCCCGGTGATTCGCCCGTCGTCTCCCGGAATATAGGCAACGTGTGCTTTTCCGGCGAATGGGATCAAATGATGCTCGCAGAGTGAGTACAACGGGATGTCGCGCACCATCACCATCTCGTCGTGATCGGCCTCGAAGGTGACGGTCAGGTGCTCGCTCGGGTCCTCGTGGAGCCCGCCGAAGACCTCCTCGTACATCGACGCGACACGTGCCGGTGTCCGCACCAACCCGTCGCGATCGGGGTCCTCGCCGATCGCCGCGAGAATCTCGCGCACGGCTGCCTCGATGCGCGCCCTGTTCATATTCGGTGTGTCGGCCATACTGGGTGTGTCGGGCATCCGGCAGCCTCTCGCTCAGCTCGCCTCGGGCCGGAACTCCGCGACGAACGGCAGGTTCCGGTAACGCTCGAGCGCGTCGAGGCCGTAGCCGATCACGAACTCGGGCGGGATCCGGAAGCCCTCGTACTTGAGATCGGGATCCACCTTCTGCAATCCATCCTTCACGAGCAACGCGCACACCTCGACGGACGCCGGCCCGCGGGCAAGCAGGTTCTTGCGGAGGAACTGCAGCGTCAGACCGGAATCGATGATGTCCTCGACGATGAGCACATGACGTTCCGAGAGATCGATGTCGAGGTCCTTGACGATCCGCACGACGCCGCTGCTGCGCGTCGCCGCCCCGTACGACGACACCGCCATGAAGTCGAACTCGATCGGCAGATCGATCGCCTTCGCGAGATCCGCCATGAACATGAACGCGCCCTTCAGGACACCGACGAGGAGCGGAGGCGACTCCGCGTAGTCGGCGGTGATCTCCTTGCCGAGCTGCACGATGCGGGCCTGGAGATCGTCGGCGCCGACGATGACCCGACCGATACAGGGATCCTTCATGCGGGCGCAGCCTCGGCGACGACGTCGTTGGGGGAATCGGGGATGTCGGCGGTCATCCAGCAGTACCGGCGCGTGCGAGGGGTGACCCGCGCCTGATGGGCGACACGGTAGCCGAGCACCCAGAGGATCTCCCCGTCGGAGCGCGTGACGACCGGGAGCCGCGTTCGCTCATGGATCGGTACTCCGTCGTCGGCGCGCGCGCCAACAATCGTCTTCGTTCCCGCGCAACCCAACGGCCGGAACCTTTCCCCGGCGAGCGGCGTTCGCAGCGTGATCGTGGGACCGACGACGTCGGCGTCGAGCACGCACACCGAGCGTCCGTCGGGCCATCCCACGGGCGCCACACCGTCGACGCGCACGCGCACCTCGACACCGCCGAACGACACAACGCCCGGCACCGAGAGCGAGACCGGTTCAGGCGGGTCGCTCGCCGCCGACGGCATCAGCACGAGCATGCCTGCGGTCCGACGGACCATGACCCCTCCGGGGAGCTCGAGCGCGACCGCTCTCCCTTCGGCGAGCTCGATCACACCTTCGACGGCATCGGCACCGACGCGCGCCGGCAGCCACTGCCGGACCGTGCGGCGCGCGATCGCACGGGGCAGTCGCAGGAGGTCGTCGACCGCGAGCTCCGGTCCGTCGCCGGCGGCCTCCGCCGCGAGGGCGTCGAGCAGCTCGGACTCGTCGCGCAGGGCCGCAGCCTGGCGCGCGAGCACCAACGCGAGATCGCGATCCGAGCCCGCGATGAGATTCGGCAACACCTCGCGCCGTAACCAGACACGGACGAACGAAGGATCGTCGTTCATCGGATCCTCGATCGGCGCGAGCCCCAGCGTCCGGCACAGCTCGCGTGTCTCTCCCCGCCGCACCTCGAGGAAGGGCCGTACGATGACGCCGCGCCTCGGCGCGATGCCGGCAAGGCCGGTGCTCCCCGCGCCGCGAAGCATCGCGAGCAACACCGTCTCGGCCTGATCGTCGAGGGTATGGGCGGTGAGGACGACGTCGCAGGTCGCGGCGACTCGCATCTCCTCCAGCGCGCCGTACCGCCCGCGTCGAGCGCGCGCCTCGAGGTTGCCGCCGGGACCCAGCTCGATCGCCTGTGTGATCGCCGGCACTCCGAACCCGTGCGCGGCCGCCCGCACCACGTCGACCTCGGACGCGCTCTCCGCACGCAGACCGTGGTCGACGTGCGCGGCAACGACCTGGCCGGGACGGGCGCGGGCGGCGAGCGCGAGCAGGGCGAGCGAGTCGGGCCCGCCAGAACACGCAACGAGCCACCGAGGCTCGCGCGGCCAATGCGCACGGGCGAGCAACCGCGCGACGAACGGCGTGTGGTCGCCGCCGGTGCGCGTCGCCACCGCCGGCGTCAGCGGGCGAGCCGCCGGCGTGCAGGACGGGCGGCACCGACACGCGTCAACCACATACGCGCGTCGTCGAGCTCGGCGAGCGTCGGCAGCGACGCCGGTGACTCCCACGCGGCGTCGAGCGCGGCGAAGTTCGCCTCGCGGACGACCGCACGCACGAACCGCTCGCCGACCTCGTACTGCCGCAGCTTCATCTCGAGCCCGAGCATCTTGTTGATCTGACCGGCCAGCCCGCCGACCTGGCGCCGCGCATGCAGCACGCGCTCCATCCGGTGGACGCCGTGCACGTGCTGGAGCCCGAGCTCGTTCATCACGTAGTTGCCGTGACCCTCGAGCAGGCTCATCAGCGCCTGCACTCTGCTGATCAGCTCGCGCTGGTGATCGTTGGCGAACAGGCCGACCACACCAGCCTCGTCGAACGGGTTCCGGCCGCGCGACAATGATTCCGCGGCGCGCGCGAGCGCGCGGACGAGCACGCGCGGGTCGGGATCGACCGAGCCGAGCGTGTCGTCGACCAACGACAGGAAGTGGGCACGCAACCAGGGCACTGCCGTGAATTGCGCTCGGTGGGTCAACTCGTGGATCGCGATCCAGCGACGGAACTCGAGCGGACGGAACGCGAAGCGCTTCTCGAGCGCGAGGACGTTCGGCCCGACGTAGTACACGGCGTCCGCAGTCGTCGCGGCCCCGTTTGTGGCGCCGGCGCCGAGTTGGGGCTCCTCGGGCACGAGCAGGTCGTACTGCCCAAGGACGCGCTGGCTCATGTAGCCGAGCAGCATGCCCATCTCCGTGCCGGCGAACTGGCGACCGACCGCGCTCACGGGTCCGCGGGTCAACCGCTCCCCGATACGCTGGGTGAACGATGACAACATTCGCTGCATCGACGCGACGTTCGCATCGATCCACGCTTGGCGATCCATGACCCCCGCGTGCGCTGCAGTCGGTGCGCGCAGCCCCGTGAAGTCCGCGACGAGCGACTCTGCCTCGGTCGTCACCCGGCCGAAGTCGGCAGCCAGCGAAGCGGCGAGGTACGAGTCGGAGAGGCGATCCTTGCGTGCGATCGCGCGGGCGACGCGCCGCGCGGTCTGCCAGTCGACGGGGTCGGGCCGGGTCGCGACCGGGGTCGAGGTCACCGTGGTGTGCCGCTCGGCGTCGGGCTACTCGCCCGGCCTGCGGCCACGCACTTCTTTGCGGCCGACCTGGAACCAGTACATCGCCGCGGTCTGGGCGATCGCTGCTCCGACACCGATCATCAGCACCGGGGCCAACCAGAAGTGCCAGCGCACACCCTGGTCGGCGTCCTTGTGCACGAAGAACGCGTAGATCGCGAAGCCAACGCCGCCCACGAAGAAGATCGCGGCGAGAACGAGCGACATGATTGTGGCGGGTCTCACCGGCCCTCCCTCGGGCGTTCGGACCGGGTCATCGTAGAGGCTTGCACTCACCACGTCGTATCAGTGTCGAGCGGCATCGTGGCGTTCAACGCGTCGAAGATCCGAGCCTCGAGGTGCGGCGGCGCCTGTTCCTGACACTTGTTGGTGATCACCTGGCGATAACGCACCTGGACGTTGTAGCCGTGCCGGCAATCGGGACAGTCGGCGAGGTGACGGCTGATCAGCACGTACCGCCACCACGTCAGCTGGCCCTGCGCGTGCTCATGGGCGTGGAACAACGCCTTCTCACAGTCCATGCGCGCTCATCCCTTGCTCGCGACCTCGACGACAGCGGTGGCCCCATCCGAGGGCTCGGGCGGGACGGGGCCGTCGTGCGGAAGCAGCCCGTGCTCGGCGGCGTAGGTCCACAACCGCTTCTGCAGCAGCTTCCTTCCCCGATGGATCCGGCTCATCACGGTTCCGATCGGCACGTCGAGGATCTCGGCGATCTCCTTGTAGGAGAACTCCTCGACGTCGCAGAGGATGACGGCGAGCCGGAACTGCTCCGGCAGCGATTCGAGGGCCGCCTTGACCTCCTCGTCGGGGAGAACGTCCAGGACCTCCATCTCGGGCGTCAGGTTCGCCTCGACGGCTTCGAGCCCGCCAATACGCTGGTAGAGCGCCCAGTCCTCCGACTCGTCGAGATCGGACTCAGCCGGACGGCGCTTGCGTGCGCGGTACTGGTTGATGAACGTGTTCGTCAGGATCTTGTACAGCCACGCCTTGAGGTTCGTGCCCTCGCGGAATCCTCCGAAGCCGCGGTACGCGCGCAGGTAGGTCTCCTGGACGAGGTCCTCGGCGTCCGACGGATTGCGGGTCATGCGGAGCGCGGCCGAGTACAGCGCCGACATGTACGGCATCGCCTCGTCTGCGAAGTTCGCCGGGTCGGCCATGGGACCGTCAGGTTACCGGTCGGTCGTACATTCTTTCTGTGGCTCCTTCTGTGGATCGCGGCACATTGCGGGGCATCGCGCTGTTCCGCTGGGGCGCATGGGCGTGGATGGCCACGGTGGTCGTGCTGAACCGCGACGACCTCCGTCGTCCCTGGGTGGCGTGGCTGCTCGTCGCGGCCGCGCTTGCGGTGACGGTCGCGGCCACCGTGACGGTTCGCAGCGACCCCCACCGGCTGCTCTCGACCCCGGCGATCCTCGGCGAGCTCGCGCTCGGTTGTGCGCTGCAGTTCGCAGGTGGTCTGGCATACGGCGCGGACCCGTTTTCGAGTGCGCACAGCCTCGGCTCGGCGTGGCCGCTCGCCGGTGTCTTCACGGCGGGCAGCCGGATGGGCGCGCTCCCTGCTGCGCTCGCCGGCTCGGCACTCGGCATCGCCCGCGTGTTCCAGCCGATCGCGGCCGGTACGCCGCTCGCCGACGTCGAGCGTTCGCAATGGTTCTCGGTCGCTTCGACGGTGATCCTCTACACGCTCGCCGGTGGCGTCGGCGGCCATGTCACGAAGTTGCTCGATCGCTACGAGCGCGACATCGGGGCAGCCCGTGCGCGCGACGAGGTCGCCCGCACGCTGCACGATGGAGTGCTGCAGACGTTGCTGATCATCGAGCGTCGAGCCGACAACCCGCAGCTCGCGCGCCTCGCACGCGAGCAAGAGCGTGATCTGCGGGCGTACCTGTTCGGCGGGAGCCTGTTCGACGACGTGCCCAGCGCGCCCCATCGCGGGGGCGTCTCCGATCTCGGCCCTTCACTCTGGGCTGCAGCGGCTCGGTTCGAGGATTCGTTCACAGGTCGCGTCGACGTCGTGCTTGCACCCGATCTTCCTCGCTGCAAGGCACCGATCGGAGACGCGCTCGTCGGCGCGGTCGGTGAAGCGCTCACGAACGCCGGCAAGCACGCACACGCCGCCCACGTCACGATCTATGTCGAGCCGGCGGACGACGGCAACGGCATCGCGTGCTCCGTGCGCGACGACGGCAGCGGGTTCGACGTCGGCACAACGCGGGAGGGGGTCGGTCTCTCGCAATCGATCCGCGGCCGCCTTGCCGAGGTCGGCGGGAGTGTCGAGATCGAGAGTCGTGCCGGCGCCGGAACGGAGGTGCGGTTGTGGCTGCCATCGTGAGAGTGGTGCTGGCCGACGACCATCCCGTATGGCGGAGCGGCGTCAAGGCCGACCTCGGCGAGGGGTTCCACGTCGTCGCCGAAGCAGGGTCGGCCGACGAGGCGATCGGGGCGATCCGGCGGCACAAGCCCGACGTTGTCGTGTGTGACCTCCAGATGCCCGGCGGCGGAGGGCTCAAGGTCGTGAAGGAGTGCGCGGCCAGCACGCGCATCGTGATCCTGACCGTCTCCGAGCAGGAGCGTGATCTCCTCGACGCCGTCGCGGCCGGCGCGGTCGGCTACCTCGTGAAGAGCACCCCGGGGCCCGAGCTGCGCGAGAAGGTGCGGGTCGCGGCCGCGGGTGAACCGGTGTTCTCCGCGCACCTCGCCGCGCTCGTGCTGGGCGAGTTCCGCCGGATGTCGAAGACCGCGTCGGGCCAGAACCCGCTGTCGGACCGCGAGCGGGAGGTGTTGCAGCACGTCGCGCGCGGCTACTCGTACAAGGACATCGGCGAGCGCCTCTACATCTCGCCGAAAACGGTCGAGAACCACGTGCGCAACATCCTCGCGAAACTGCATCTCACGAGGAAGCAGGAGCTCATCCGCTACGCGCTGGAGCACGGCATCGAGTAGCGCCCCACGCGCTCGGCGCCGTCGCCCACCCTCGATTGGGGGAATGGCCGGGTAGGCGACACGGGCGTTTCGTCGCACGCTCGATCCATGACCACGCCACGCTCTGGCCCTGGGACATCGGCTGCTCCTCGCCGGAACCACGATCACCGCGACGGGTTCCGCGGCCTGCCACCGTCGGAGTCCGGGCGTCGCACCGGTGCCACGTGGGTGGCGGCGACCGGCGCCGCCCTGATCCTTGCCGCGGCGTCGGTGTTCGTCGCGGTCCGCTGGGACGAGATCGACGAGCTCGCGAAGTTCGCGATCCTCGTCGCGTTCACGGGCCTGTGCTTCAACGCCGGGCTCGCCCTCCGTCGCACGCTGCCGGCCACCGGTTCGGTACTCGTGCATCTGGGAGCGTTGCTCGTCCCCGTGAACCTCGCCGCGGCGAACTTGCGATTGGGTCTCGACTGGCGGGAGCTCCTGCTCGCGGAGGGTGCGCTCGCGCTCGGTGTGTTCGCGGGTACCGCTCGCCTCGTGCAATCCGTCGTGCTCAGCGCGGCCGCGTCGGCAGCAGCACTCGCTGCGGCGGCAGGTGTCGCGGCGCTCAGCGGTGTCCCTGCGCCGTTCGTCGCCGTCGCGGCCGCGGCGGCCCTCGTCGTCGCCCGGCGCTACGAACGTCATGCCGCGGCGTGGGCGTGCGCGGCCGCGATCGCACCGCTGACCGCCCTTGCCTTCCAGCTCCTGACCCTCGACGGGAACACGGTCGCCGGCCACGGCGTCGCCGCCGAGCTGGGTCTGCTCGACGTGCACGCCGCGTGGTCGGGCGCGATCGCCGCGGGCGTCGCGCTCGTGATCTCGATCGTGGCTCGCCGCTTCGACCAGCTGGCCCTCGTGACGTTCGCGGGATGTGGCGCGGTGGCGCACGGCCTCGCAGCATGGTCCTCGCTGAACGCCACCACCGACATCGCCTGGGTCGCCGCTGCCGCGCTGTTCGTGCTCGTCGAGATTGCCGCGCTCTGCGCCCGCCGCGATCGCTTCTGGGCGCGGGTAGGTACGACGGCCGCCAACCTCACCGAAGCCGCGGCCTCGATTGGGATCGTCGCCGCCGGGCTCGCGCTGCTCGACGTGTTGAACTGGGCGACCAGCAGCCGTTCGGCGAACGATGGTGTCGAGCGAATGTTCACTCCCGGGCGCGGTGTCACCGTCGCCGGCTTCGTGCTCGTCGCGCTCGGGTACCTCGTCGCCGACATACGCCGCACGCCGGGGCTGGCGACGCTGCGCGCCGTGCGTGCGGGGAATGCTCCGTGGTTGGACGGGCCGATCGTCGGTGCGATCCTCGCGGCGGTCGCGACCTCGCTGCGAACGCCCGGGATGATCGCGATCGGCGGGGTGATCGTCGGCGTGGCGTGGATGGCGCTCCGAAGACCGGCCGCTCCGATGGCCGGTTGCGCAATCGGATACGGCGTTGTTGCCGGTCTCACCGACGGTCGCTTCTCGTTCGGCGTCGCGACAGTGGCCGCCGTCGCGCTCGTGTGCGCCGCCATCGCTTCGCATCGCGCCGCGATGCGAAGCGATGGCCCCGAGCAGGGCATCGCGCAGGGTTACGCGCTCCTTGCGCTCATCGCGTTCGGCGCCGGCATTCTCGCCGGCTCGGAGACGCCGGGATCGATCGCCGTCGGCGTCGCGGGTGGAACCACCGCGTGGATCCTGGGCTGCTGGGCGATGACGATCGTGCTCGCCAGGGTCGATCAGGATGTCGCCGATATCGCGCGAGCCGCCGGTGCTGCGAGCATTCTCTGGCTCGTCGCGTTCCCGCCGACGGCCGTCTGGTTGCCGGCGTCGTTGATCATCGCTGCGGGCGTGATCGAATCCGTCCGCAGCAATCGCGTGCAGTTCGCGTTGATCGGCGTGCTGCCGGCGGTGCAGCTGCAAGTCGCCGCTGCGCAGTCGGCCGATCTGGCCCCGGCATCGATCGGTCTCGCGCTCGGCGCCGCGGCGTTCGTGTGGCTCGGCGTCGCGGTGCTCCTCGACGATCGCTTCCGTGAGCCAATCGCGGCGACCGGCGCCGCGACGTTCGTCGTCGGGTTCGTGCTCGCATGCACCACGGTCGCGACGGCGGGTCCGGCGCTGATCGCACTCGGCGCCCTCGGGCTCGCCGGTGGGCTGCTGTGGCGACAGGAGGTGCTGCAGCACGGGGGCGGCGCAGTGATGACGGTCGGGGTCTGGCTCCTGCTCGGCGTGAACGACGTGAGAGTCAGCGAAGCGTTCGTCGCGCCGATTGCCGCGCATCTCCTCCTCGCCGGGGTCGTGATCCGCGCTCGCTCGTCGCGCGGCGAGGTCTCGTCGTGGCTCGCGTACGGGCCGGCGATCATGCTGCTCGCGGCGCCGGCCATACTCGAGCGATTGAGCGGCGCCGGCGCCGGACATGCGGTGTTCGCCGGGCTCGTCGGCGGCGCCGCGCTGGTCGTCGGAGGCTGGCAACGTCAGTCGGGATCGCTGCTGCTCGGCACGCTCGTCCTCGGGATCGTCGCGATGCACGAGACGCTCGATGCAGCGCGCGGCGTGTCGAGTTGGGTGTGGCTCGCGGCAGGGGGCATGACATTGCTCGCCGCGGCGGTCGCGATGGAACGCACCGAGACGTCTCCCGTGGAGGCAGGGCGGCGGGTCGTCGACGTGCTCGCCGCCCGCTTCGACTGACCGCTACGGCGTGAGGCCGAGCCAGAGTTGCTCGGGCGTCGAGCCGGCGCGGTACCAGAAGATGTCGTCGGCGTTGCCGGCGTTGAACCGGCCTCCGAACGCCGCGTACGTGCCCGGTTGCCACACCTGATCGGGGTCGGCGAAGCGGGCCCCGGTCCGGCCGTGCCAGAGCGTGTCGAGCGCCCCGCTCTCGTCGCGCAACAGGTCGACGAAACCGTCCGCGTCGAAGTCGCCGGCGACGAGCGCGCCGGTGCCGGGGAGCTGCGTCGGCGGCGAGACCGTCGAGAAACCGGGAACCGATCCGGTCCATGTGCGATCCGGGGTCGGTGCCGGGAAGTCGAGGTACAGATCGTCGCGGCCGTTGCCCGAGAAGTCACCGACGACGATCGTCGCGCCCGCCGGCGGGTTCACGGGTGGGCCGTGGCTGAAGCCGGTGGCGGTGCCGTACCACAACACGCTGCGACCGGTCGCGAAGCCGTACCACAGGATGTCATCTCGCCCGTCGCCGTTGAAGTCTCCACTGACCGGCCGGTAGATGCCGTTGACGGCAGGACCAGTCACCCTGATGAACCCGAACAAGGAACCCCGCCACAAGCCGTCGAGCCCGCCGCCCGGTCCGTACCAGAGCACGTCGCAGGCGCGGTCGCCGTTGAAGTCGCCGGTGACAGGGACGTAACTACCGTTCACCACGATCGGAGGGCCGTTGCGGAACGCGCCGTCGGCGGTGCCGAGCCTGAGCGCGTCGTACCCCACCCCCGGCTCGTAGTACACGACATCGTCGTAGGTGTCGGCGTTGATGTCGCACGCGAACGGCTTCGCGTAGCTGCCGCCGATCTGGTTCGTCGGTGTCCCGCGAAATCGCTTGTCCACCATCGGGACGCCGCGGCCGTGCATCCAGCTGCGATAGCTGTCGAGCCGTGTGTACACCCCGGGGAGCCGGCCGCAGCCGATTCCCCACGACACGATGCCGACGAGCACCGGTGGAAGGTTCGCCGGCTTGGCCACGAGCGGACCGCCGCTGTCGCCCTGGCACGTATCGGTTGCCGACCCGCTCGAGCTCGTGCTGCCTGCGCACCGCATCGTGACGGGGTCGTAGAGGCGGTCCTCGCCGATCGTCAGCGCGGCGTGGCACTCGAGGTCGTGTCGCACTCGCAACCGCCCTTCGTGGAGTTGGAGTGGAAACCCTCCGGGCAGGCAGTCACCACCCGCCGTCACCGATGTGCAGCCCCACCCAGCGCTCTCGACGATCGTTCCCGGCGCCCAGAGGCCTTCGAGCCCTGGGATGGCGACCGCGATCGGAACCACAGGGATCGGCGTGGCGACATGGATGAGTGCAAGGTCGCCGTCGTTCGTGTCGGGGTTCCAGCCGTAGTACACGGTGATCTGGTCTGCCGCGATCCGCGTCCCGTCACCGCCGACGAGGTTGGTCGCCCCGTACAGGATGTCGATCTCGGCCGGCGAGGAGCTGTCGACACAATGTGCCGCGGTCAACACCAACTGCGAAGCGACGACGGCGCCACCGCAGAACTGCGCGACGAACGGATCGACGATGTCGCTGTGCAGCAACCCGACCAGATAGGGCCACTGCGCGTTGGTCGTCGCGGTGCCGTTCACGACGTAGGGCGTCGGGCCGGAGCCGGCGGACCGCGCGCCTGCGAGACCGCTCGTCGCGGTGAGCGCTGTACCGCAGACCGCGAGCACCACCACCGCCACCACCACTGGCCGGCGGGCTCGCTCGGACCGCACACGCATGGGAGCGATCGTACGACCGCGCTGCGGCGAGCGGCTCGTCACGGCGAGGTCCGGAAATCCCCCACTTGCAGGTCGGCGGAGCGTAGAACCGACTTGCACGAACTTCGGGCGGCGAGAGGAGCCGCACGTGGAACAGCCCGACCGCCAGACCGTTCGAAGGGTCCTCGTCGCGGCGGCCGACGTCGCCTTCGGCGACGGGGTCTCGCCGCAGTTCCTCGAGCAATGGATCGACGAGACGTGCTACCTGCTGTCGATCGGCACAGGCGACGGCGCGCCGCCGAGCACGCTCCGAGAAGTCGCGGGCGGGACGCAGGCGCGGTAGTACGCTCCCCGGCTCCACGCCGGGGTAGCTCAGTCGGTAGAGCAGCTCACTCGTAATGAGCAGGTCAGGAGTTCGAATCTCCTCTCCGGCTCCACTTGGCGAACTTGCGTCAGTTTGTCGGCCCACAGCCCAGTAAGTGACGCAAGTTCGTGGGCAGCAAGCCTTGACGCCGTGGCCCGCGACCGGTAGCAAGCCGGTGGGCGGGGGAGGTCGCGTGCGGGACCACCGGGGCAGACAGCACGCGGTGTCCGGCGCGGTGCGCCGTGTGATGTGCACGTTCGCGCTCGCCGCGCTCGTCGTGTCGTCGGCCGGTTGCAGCTCGTTGTGGGGTTGGGGCTCGAACCAATTCGGTCAGGTCGGCAACGCAAGCAGCTTCGACCAGGCGAACCCGGAGCCGCTCGCATCGAGTTGGTCGCTGGTTTCGGTCGGCGGCCCGTTCACCTGCGCGATCCGTACCGACGACACGCTGTGGTGCTGGGGGAGGAACAGCGACGGCGAGCTCGGTGACGGCACGAGCATGCACCGATCGAGTCCAACCCAGGTCGGTGCCGAGGCTTGGAGCGACGTGAGCGCTGGCCAGCGTCACGCGTGCGGGATCCGCGCGGACGCGACGCTGTGGTGCTGGGGCTCGAACTCCTCGGGGCAGCTCGGCGACGGGACCCTGATTGGCCGGGATGCGCCGGTGCAGGTGGGGACCGCCGCGTGGACGCAGGTTCGTGCCGGCTACGACTTCACCTGCGGGATCCAGGTCGACAGCACGTTGTGGTGCTGGGGTTGGAACTTCTCCGGGCAGCTCGGCGACGGCACGACGACGTCTCGATCGACACCCGTCGCGATCGGCAGCATCACCTGGCAGGAAATCGCGCCGTCGCACTCGTCCGGCAACCACACGTGCGGGATCCGGGACAACGGCACGCTGTTGTGCTGGGGGAACAATGCTGACGGCCAACTCGGCGACGGCACGACGACCGACCGTCACAGCCCGACCGCGGTCGGGAGCGCCGCGTGGCAGGAGGTCACGACGGGGGACTCCCACAGTTGCGGCGTCCAGACCGCGGGAACGTTGTGGTGCTGGGGGAGCAACAGCTTGGCGCAAATCGGCAACGGCGAGTTCGGTGCGGGCGCCGATGATCAGCTGATTCCGGTGCACGTCGCGACGTCGATCACCGATTGGTCGACGATCGACGCCGGAGCGACAGGCACCTGCGCGTACCGCGACGGACCGGGCGTCTACTGCTGGGGACTCAGCTTCGGTTGGAATGAACTCTCGCTCGGGATCGAGCCGGTCGTGGTCGGAGGCCACCTCGTTGCGTCGTCACAAGGTGTGCGCCATGCCTGCGGCATCCGTCTCGATGAGACGCTGTGGTGCAAGGGTGACAACAGTTTCGGCGAACTCGGCAGCGGCGTCGTCACGCCGTTCTCCAGCAGCGCGCTGATCGTGGAGCCGTGGACGGCGATCGCGGCTGGCGGCGATTTCAGCTGCGCCATTCGCTACGGCGGGTTGCTGCGATGCTGGGGCGACAACAGCAGCGGCCAGCTCGGCGACGGCACGACCCTCAGCCACGACATCCCCCTGCAGATCGGTACCGAGCGATGGTCACGGATCGCCGCGGGCGACGCGCACGCATGCGCGATCCGATCCGACAGCACCCTGTGGTGTTGGGGCGACAACAGCGACGGGCAGCTCGGCGACGGCACGACCGAGATGCGAACGAGCCCCGTGCAGACCAGTTCCGACCTCTGGCTACGGATCAGCGCGGGCGGGTCGCACACGTGCGCGATCCGATCCGACAGCACCTTGTGGTGTTGGGGCGACAACAGCGAGGGTCGGCTCGGTGACGGCACCACCACCGACCGCACCAGCCCGACGCCGATCGGCACCGACACCTGGACCGACGTGAGCGCGGGCGGGTCACACACGTGCGCGATCGCAAGCGCTCAGTTGCTGTCGTGCTGGGGCGACAACAGCGACGGGCAGCTCGGCGACGGCACCACCACCGACCGCACCGTCCCGACGCCGATCGGCACCGACGTCTGGGTGCACATCAGCGCGGGCCGGGGGCACACGTGCGCGCTCAGGATGGGACGGGCGTTGTTCTGCTGGGGCGACAACACCAGCGGTCAGCTCGGCGACGGCACGACGACGGACCGCACGAGCCCGGTGCCGATCTCACCTGCGATGGTGTGGCGCGTCGTCGACGCCGGCGGGACACACACATGCGCGATCCGTACGCAGTTCGACAACAGCCTGTGGTGCTGGGGCGGCAACGGATCCGGTCAGGTCGGCGACGGCACGACGACCGACCGAACCAGTCCCGTACAGGTCGCGGCGACACGGTGGCACGACGTCGCCGCGGGAGGCAGCCACACCCACGGGGTCCGGAGAGAAGAACTCCACACGCTGCCGGCGTCGTGATCGCTCGCACCGAAACTTGCGTCACTCAACCGCACCGGGGACGGCTTTCTGACGCCTGTTCGTGGCTGGGGGGCGTCGGAGTTCGAATCCCCTCTCCGGCTCCACGTTCCCCGCTCTGTGTCCCACGACGCCGCCACATTCGGCCTCCTTCGGTGACACGAGCGGCGCCGACGGCCACGAACCCACCGCACGCGGCCGCGCGGAGATTGCCTCAATCGTCGTCGCGTGGTCCGGTGTGCTCGTTGAAGTCGCGAAAGCACCCCAGGCGCGTCTCATGAGACGGGAGCCGAGCATCTGCCGCGAACACCGGCCGCGCTCGTTGCGCGGCGTCTGCGATTGCTTCAGCGTCCAGGTCAACACGCGTTTCGGGGATACCGAACGTGGGCCACTCGGTGACAACGACAACAGGACCAGGTGGAGGCAGTGGCCACAGATAGACCTCCATGCCCATGTCGGCCGGACTGCCTGAACTGCCCTCGCACTCCAGCCCGATCACGGGTTCCTGCTCGTCCGAGACGGGCCAGTACGACTCGAGCGTCGTCACCTTCGAGCCGTCACTGAGCAGGATCCCGAAGCGGACGTTGTCTTCGATCTCGTCGAATGGATCGAACCCGAACCTTCCGAAGCTCGACGCCATCCGCCGGAGCGACACCCTGTCCGACGGCGAAGGCTCTGAGCCCGTCGCGGATTTGTCACGCACGACCTGAGATGACGTGGTCGTCGCGATTCCGAGCGCGCTGCTGCGCATCGCTCGATGACGGAGCAGGGTCATTCGTTCGAGGAGCTGTGCTTCGTACACCTCGTTTGCAGCGGAACTGAGGTGAGTGCGCAAGTGGAACTCGATCCCGTCAGGAAAGACGGACAACGAGCGCAGCACGATCGCGGCTCGGTCGCTCCTGCCGAGGTCTTGTTCGACTCGGACAATGCCGGGAATGTACGCGCTCGTCGTCGGAGCCTGATGGAAATGCAACGAGGAAGGCTCGGGCGTCGGAGGAAGCTCGAAGAAGCTCACGGTCGTCGATCCGCGAGGAACGCATTCACACCAACCATGATCGCGCCTCCAGCACCTTGGGCGACATGGCGGAATCACCTACTCGTACCACCAATCGTCGAACGGCACCGGTGGGTCGGCTGCAGGTGTTCGACCCTTCGGAAACCAAGCGAGTTCTCGATCACCACCCTCAACGGCAGACCGGGCGTCGACGCCATCGAGACCTGCATCGAGAGCGCTTTGGCCGAGCGGCTGGCACACTGAGTGGCCGATAGGCGCGCGGTCGCCGTCTACCGGATACGTAACCGGAAGACCGAACGATGTGAGTCCTGCCGGCGTGTAGGCGTCGGCGGCAACACCGTTCGGAATCGTGACCTCGATGAGCACGGGCGCAGTCGCCGGTTCCAGATCCTCCGGCCCGTACGGCAAGCCTGCGTAGAGCCGCTCCACATTGGCGCGCGCCGTGGCATGATCACCGTTCAAGTAGAGACACTCGACACCCGGCGGATTCCACCGCTGCCCCGGTGGTTGAGCAGCGAAAGTCGCATCGAGGGCATCCGTCCAATCCGGGTCCGCGACGCGAAGGCTTTGGCCACCGATCGCGACCTCCAGCACGGCTACGCCACGCGGCCGAAGTCGAAGCTGTCCTTCACGGAACGCAGCAGCCATTCGTGTTCATCCGCCGCGATGACGTCGAGCATCGTGCGCGCTCCGTACGCCTCGGCCGAGCGACGCACCACGGCGACGGGAAGTCCGTCGCGGAGCCGATGCCGGAGGATGTCGCCGATCTCGGCGATCGCGGCGATCTTCGGTGCGCGCTCAGGAGGCGGCCCGGCGAGAAGCCACTTGTCGACCGCCTGTCGCTTGACACCCATCAGCCCGGCGACGTCGCTACTCGTCAGATCGAACGTGTCCATCGCGCGACGAAGCGGCGAGGCCTGCTCGCGCTCATGGTTGCTCTCGGCAACTTGCTTCACGAACCACCTGAAGTGGTGAACGTCGATATCGCGCGAGGCCCGACCGCACACCTGCGGAAGACCACCAGCGAACCCGCGCATCCGATCGACGAGCACGGTAACGATGCCGATGCCGTCGGCCGAAGGCGCGACGCAACGGAGCCCGACAGCGTCCTGACGGAGCATCGTGTAGACCACGACCGACGGGGGGAGCTCATCGGGTGCGATGGCCGGCAACGCGGTGAGCGCCATCGCCGCCTCATCGACGTACGCGAGGTATCGGCGGACTGCCATGCGATCGCCGCGGGCGACGAGCGGCATGACCCGATCCAACGCCGCCGCAACATCCGGCAGCACATCAGCACAGACGCGCTCCGACGCATCTGCGAGCCCGAGCCGGAAAAGGTCCTCAACGTGGAGCATGGTGGTCATAGTAGCGCAACCGATACGCAACCGAATTCGGTTGCGGGGCCTTACGGGGTCAGGTCGCCACGCAGCCGACACCAGACGAGGTTGGCGTCGACAGCGGGATCGGGTTCACGTACTCGACAATGGTTCGATGCCGTACGAATGGCATCGGGACCGGTGACCCGATACGCCGCTCGAGACGAAGCGCGGCGACACCGAGCATGACCAGACACGGCCCCAAACCGCTCACAGCGAGCACGACGGCTGGGAGCAGCAGGATCATCATCAGCTTGGATGGACCGGACTCGTCACCAATAACTACCGGATGCTCAAGAATCCCAAGGGCTCGCCGCGATTCTCGAGACCCGGGTGACTGTGTGCGTCTGTTGTCGCTCGGCACGTCCGGCGACTGTTTGCCGAATCGCCCAACCGGGAGCTTCGTTCCGCAGTCGTTCACGCTCATCCGGGTTGACTGCTCTGGTAATGAGCAGGTCAGGAGTTCGAATCTCCCCTCCGGGTCCTTGGCGAACTTGCGTCGCTTGACCGGACCACGGCCGGGGAACTGACGCAAGTTCGGGCGGGGGTGCCGGTCAACCTCGGTATGCGGCGATCTGCTTGGCGGTGTCGGTGTAGTGGCGGAGACGCACGATCTTGCCATCGTCGTTGAACGTCCAGAGGTGCATCTCCTCGTCGCGATAGCTCCGGCCGCCCCACGCGGGAAGCTTCGCTTCGATCACGAACTCGACCGCGACCTGGTTCGCGCCCTCCATCATGCCGAGGATCTGCAGGTCGACGATTTCCATCTGCCCGGCGGTCTCGAAGAAACGCACGACGTCGTCCTTGCCGTGACGCGGCGTCATCCACGGCACGCCCGCATTCACCGACGAGTTGTCGGCCCAGGACTCCCACTCGACGTCGTCGGCCAGCGTCTCGAGGATCGCCGGAACGTCGCCGCGGCCGAAGGCCTCGTAGATCCCTTGCACCGTTGACAGGTTGCTCATCTCGCCTCCGCTTCGACGTGGGCCTGATTGTACGAGTGGTGTGGGGCTTCGATCGCAGTACCGTCGCGCGCATGACCGGCGCCGCTGGCCACGAGCCACCGACGATCGACGTCCGCCGGGCGGGCGAGCGCTTCCATACGCGCATCGACTGGCTCGACTCGTGGCACAGCTTCAGCTTCTCGAACCATTACGACCCGGCCAACACCCATCACGGGCTGTTGCTGGTGAGCAACGACGACCGCGTCGCGCCGGCGTCGGGATTCGCGACGCATCCGCACCGCGACATGGAGATCGTCACGTGGGTGCTGAGCGGGGAGCTCGAGCATCGTGACAGCATCGGCACCGTCGGCCTCATCGTCCCCGGTCTCGCCCAGCGGATGAGCGCCGGGCGCGGCATCCGTCACTCGGAGATGAACCCCAGCCCCGACACCGAGGTGCATCTCGTCCAGATGTGGGTGCTGCCCGACACCGACGGCATCGAACCGTCGTATGAGCAACGCGACGTCGGCGCGGAGTTGGGCGGGGACGGCGGCCTGGTCCCGATCGCCTCGGGACGCGGGCACGACGCGGCGATCCGGATCCACCAACGCGACGCAGTGTTGTGGGGCGGTCGACTGCGGCCGGCCGAGACCGTCATGGTGCCCGACGCGCCGCACGTGCACGTCTTCGTCGCCGTCGGCAGCGCCGCAGTCGAGGACGAGACGCTCGACGAGGGCGACGCCGCGCGGCTCACCGAGGCTGGCGAAGCGCAGCTCACCGCCGGCGCGGATGGCGCCGAGGTACTCATCTGGGCCACCGGCTGACGCTGCGCGATCGGCGCCCGATCGGGCAGCAATTGACGGCCGGCTCGCCGAGGAGTACAGAGTGATTCGCGCGTGCCCCGGGCGGGGGCGCGGCGCAATTCCTTGGGGGGAACATGAAACGGGGCTCCGCACTCTTGGCAGTGCTGTCGTTCGTCGCGGCAGCGTGCGTTCTGCCGCCGACCACGCCGGGTACCGCGCTCTTCCCAGATGGGGTCGCGGCCGGTGACGTCACATCGACTGGCGCCGTCGTCTGGACGCGAACGAGTGGCGACGCGACGATCGATCTGGAGGTGTTCACCAACGTCAACCTTTCGGGCGCCCCGGTCTTCACGACCTCGGTGAGCACGAGCGCCGCGACCGATCACACGGCCAAGGTCGACGTCGGGGGCCTGGCCCCGAACTCGTTCTTCTACTACCGCTGGACGAGCGGCGCCGACGCGAGCCAGATCGGCCGCTTCCGGACGGCCCCGAACCCGGCCACGAACGCATCCTTCCGCTTCGTCTACGCCGGCGATGTCGACGGGTTGCCGTTCGCGGGACCACCCGCGTTCAACGACTTCGAGGTGCTCGACCGCGCGCGTCTCGAGAACCCGGCATTCTTCGCGTTCGTCGGCGACACGATCTACTCCGACTCGGGCCAGGAGCCGTCGCCCGCGACGACCCTCGAGGAGTACCGGGCTCGATACGAGCACAACCGATCCTTCGAGCACCTCCGCAACCTGATGGCCGCCACGGGTACGTTCGCGCAGCCGGACGACCACGAGGTCTATAACGATTACGACGGTCAGACGGTCGATGCGACCCGCTACGCGAACGGCTGGCAAGCGTTCCACGACTGGATGCCGACCGACACCGGCAACGTCCTCGTGGACGCGTCGTGTGCCGACGATCCTCGCTACTTCACGTTCCAGTGGGGCAGCCAGGCCGAGTTCTTCGTGCTCGATGAGCGCTCGTGCCGCAGCGACAGCGCGACCGTCGAGAGCACGATCTGCCTCGACGACCTCGCACCGACGCTGCCCACGGCCTTCCGCCTCGCTGCGGGACTTCCGGAGGACCCTCCCGCCGGCTGCGTCGACGCGCTGAACGACCCGACCCGAACGATGTTGGGTCCGGTGCAGAAGGCGGCGTTCGAAGCCGACCTCGTCGCGTCGACCGCGAAGTGGAAGATCGTTCTCAGCCAGCTCGCATGGCAGCAGTTCTGGGCGCTGCCGTACGACCGTTGGGAGGGCTACGCGGGCGAACGCGCCGAGCTGCTCAACTTCATCCGCGACAACACGATCGACGACGTCGTCTTCCTCACGACCGACAACCACATGAACCTCTTCAACGACGTGTTCATCGACTTCACGACGGATCCGGAACCGATCGGCTACGAGGTGATCAACGGCCCGGTCGCCACGAACACGTTCGAGCAGGAGATCCTCGACTTCACCGGCGACCCTGCCCTCGTCGACGCGTTCCAGGCGGTGCTGACGGTCCTGGGTGCCGACTGCCGGGCGATCGACACCTATTCGTACGGTGCTGTCTCGGTGAATGCACAGGCCGGCACGTTGACCATCGCGGCGAAGGACGCTGCGGGCGCCGTGGTGGCCGATGACCTGACCCCGACGACGAAGTGCAAGAAGGTCCTCGGGCCGTAGCTCAACGCGTCGCAGAGACGCGATCCGTCGTCGAGCGCCCGGCGTGAAGCTCGCGCAGCGCGTTCGCGAGCCGGCCGGCCTGCTGGTCGATCGTCGCGCCGGCGTCGACGAGCTCGGCAGGCAGGTCGCGTCCCGCGACGATCACGATGACCTCGACGGCGAACCACCCGTCTGGCACCTCCGCGGGATCCTCCGGCAACACGACGTACCACGTGCCGGCCAGCGCAAGGGGGACGCGGTCGGTGACGACGCTCGAGTTGTCGAGCCGCGGGCCCGCAGCGAGCGGCAGGTCGCCGTGCACCACGCCGAACGGCGACGCGAACGGGTTGCGCTCGACGTGCGCCCGGAACTTGAGATCATCGATCAGCACCGAATGCGCGCGATCCGTTGTTCCGTCGATCGGGCAGCACTCGTGTGTCCCGATGAGCACGGGCAGCAGCGCGCCGTCGTCGGCGATGCGTGCGATCGTGCGGATGTCGGTCGCCTCCCCTGCGTCGTCGTAGACGCCGAGGCTCATGAGGCGCGTGAACGTGTGGCGCGCCGCGATCGGGAACCGCGCCACGAACAGACCCGCGGTCGGCTCGAACCGTGCGAGCGTGCGGTTCAGGATCCAGAGCGCGCCGATCGGTGCCAGCAGACCCACCAGCATGATCGCGGCGAACAGGCCGATCCGGCGGCCCTGGTCGATCGGCGGCAGGAGTCGGAACTCGATCGGCACCTCGACCGTCCGCGTCTCGGTGTCGGGTCCCGCGTGATACGCGATCACGACGCTGCCGCGAACCATTCCGGATCCGGTGCGCTCGGGCGTCACCGTGAGGTCGATCGTCTCCGTCGCCGTCGCGAGCACTTGCTGACACGAGCTCTCCGCGGCGTGCGTGCTCGACCAGCGGAACGACCCGACGCCTTCCGGTACCTCGGAGAACGTGGTGTCGGCGATCCAGACGCACCCCGTTCGGTCGCGGCCACCGACGACTTCGACCTCGCCCTCCGCGCGGGCCGTCCCCCGCGGATCGCTCAGCTCGACGAGCGCTGTCGTGATGGTCGGGTAGACGTCGGGGCGGCGCACTTCGAGCTTGGCGCGACCCGTGGTCGGCGCCAGCTCGATGCCCGACGGCGTAGTGATGCGCAGCTCCAGCCGTAGCACGGCCGAGGTGGCACCACTGTCCTTGGCCGCGGTGTAGGCGAAGGTGAACCGGCCGCCGTCATCGGGTCCGGTGATGACGACCGGCTCGCGGTCGCCTTCACCGAGCTGCAGCGACCCGGTCAACGCGAGCGTTCCGCCGTAGTTCGTCGCGTCGACCGGTTCACCCTCGTCGTCGACGATCTCGATACGAACCTGCTGCTCCACGCCCTCGAGGAGGAAGGTCTCCGTCAGCAGCCGTGGTGACCACCCGCTGTACAGGTACGCGTCGACGCGCGCCGGCTCCTCGGCTTCGCCGTTCGGCTGGACGAGCGTCACCGACCAGTCGCCGGCGACCTCGTCGCCTGCCGCTCCGGATGGAAGGTCGGCCTCGACGTTGACCGTGCGATCGTCGACCCACGTCCAGCGGATCTGCACGCCACCGACCTTCGCATCGCCCGACTCACCCGACGGGATGGTGACCTCCCCGGCGCCGCCCGGCAGCGTGACGATCGCCTCGACGCCCGCCGAACCGGTGTCCACCAGGAAGGTGACGCGGTCGGTGGCCGCATCGACCGGGATCTCCTGGCGGCCGGACTCGCATGCCTTGCGGGCGCACACCTCGATCGGGTCGCCGTTCCCATCGACCTCTCGACCGCCGCCGATCGCCGACGTCACACGGTTGAACTGGCGCTTCAGCTCGCTGAGCTCCACGGCGGCGAGATACGCGCCGGTTCCGCGTTTCGCCGTGCCGCAGGTGACGCCATCGCCGACCCCTTCGGAGAGCGCCCGCAGGAACTGCTGGTCGACGGGCTCGATGCGCGCCGCGAGCGCGACGGTGATGAGCGCAACGTCGGCGGTTCGCAGCGTGTCGGCCAGCCCGAACGTCCTGCACAGGAACTCGCGTCCGAGAGCTTCCACCTGCTCGGCGGTTCCTTCCTCGTCGAGGGAGATGCCGGGCGCGTACTCCTTCGTGAGACCCGAAGCTCTCCGCTTCTCGCTGTCGCCGTCTTCGATGTCGTACTTCCCGTCGGTGAACAGGAGCACCGCGCGACACGTCTTGGCGTGGCGGGCACGGAGCTCTCGCTGCGCACCGACCAGCGCGGTCGGAAAGTCCGTGTCGAGACCGTCGTTGCGCGTGGCGAACGAGAGCAACGGCGCATCGAACGCGGTCAGCGACGCCGGGCGCAACGCCGTCCATGGGACGACCACCTCGAACCGGCTCGAGAACCCGGCGACGAGTACCTCGATGTCTGGGGTCTTCCCTCCGTCGCGGATGGTGGCGAGCGACGCGAGGTTCGCGAGCGTGAGACGCGCCGCTGCGACGCGGTCGTTCCCAGGGTCGGTAGACTGAAGGCTTCCCGAAGTATCGATGAGGAACACGACCGACAGCGCGTGCTGGTCGTGCAAGCAGGTCGCGAGCCCCGACATCGTGTCGTCGGTCGCATCCGCGCCGGCGAGCGGGACCGCGACCGTACCGAGGGCGACAAACGCGCAGCCGGCGGCGATCCACGCGAGCGAGCGGCGTCGCATCGTCAACCCGCGAGCTCGGTCGCGATCCACCAGACGTGCAGGCCCGCGAACAGCGTTCCCGCGGCCGCAAGGGCAGTTGCCGCGACCGCGAGGCGCGGATCGGCGAGGTAACCGGGGCGACCTCGTCGTTCCAGGTCGAGCCGCCGGTAGAGCACGACGAGCCCGATGGTCACGAACGATCCGAGCAGGTAGCCGGCGACGTGCAGCACGAACACGCGCGGCGCGACCAACACGAGGCTGACGGCGACGCAGAAGGCGGCGGAGGAGAGCAACGTGCGGGGTGGCGCGACGGGATCGGCGGCAGGCGAGGCCATCACCACGCGCGTCGGCAGCCGCGCGGCCGGTCTGAGCGTTTTCCGCCGGATCAGCGCAATGCAGACAACTCGAGCAAGAGGTGCTCGAGGTGCAGGCCACCCTTCTCGTTGATCACCAATGCCTCACGCGCGGCCCGGCACGCGCGGAGCGCGTTGGCGCAGCCCGCGGCCGACCAACGCGGGCGGGTCACGTCGTCGTTGCGAGGCGCGCCGCCGGCCATCACGTCGAGGACGACGGACTCGATGGCAGTGACCCCTTCGAGCAGCAGATCGATGCGTGCCCGACGATGGGCCCGTTTGTGACGGTCCTCCAGGCGCCGCCGCATCCGTTGCGACTCGCGCGGGGCGTAGCCCTGTTGCTCCATCGACACGTCGAACTCGCGCAGCTCGGTCGCGTGGACTTCCGTGAGCCGAGCGACCCCTGCGTCGACCTCGCCGGCGAGGTCGGAGGCCACCTTTGCCGCGGCGGCGCCGTTCCCGACGAGACGACCGGGCGCCGCGGCGAACACGGCGCGGAGCGCGGCAAGGTCGCCGGCGAGCTGACGAGCCCGGCCCACCTGACCCCCGGCGAGCTGGGCGACTCGTGTCGCGGTCGCGTCGTCGAGACCGAGCGCGGCGACGACGAGGTCGTCGGTCACAGGATCGAGGTCGATGCGCGAGCAGCGCGAGCGAATCGTCGGCAGCAGATCGTCGACCGCTGACGTGACGAGCACGATGATCGTACGCGGCGCAGGCTCCTCCAAGGTCTTCAAGAACGCGTTTGCAGCATTTGCGATCACGCACATGCGCTCGGCCTCGCGCACCATGACCACCTTGCGGTCGCCTTCGATCGGAACGCGCATGGTCTCGGGAATGATGGCGTCGCGCACGTCGTCGACCCGGTACGACGCACCGCCGGGCTCGAACTCGACCACGTCGGCGTGCACACCCCGTGCGATCAACCCGCGGGCGCGTTCGTCGCCGTCGATCAACCGCCATGCGAGATGCCGCGCGAGCTGCTCTGCGCCCGAGCCGCGTGGCCCTGACACGAGGTACGCGTGGACCGGCCGTTCAGCTGCCGCCTCGATCCGTTCGAGCGCGCGGTCTTGGCCGATCAACTCCACGTCCCGCGACGCTACCGGCCGTGGCACGATCGGCTGGGAGTCAGGCGGCGAGGAGTCAGGCGCCGTCGAGCAGCGGAGCGACGACCGCCGCCACCCGTTCGGCGACCAGTTCGATCGTGCCTTCACCGTCGACAACAGTCCAACCGAATCGTGGGGCGAGCTCTCGGTAGGCCGCCCGTACACGCGCATGGAACTCGTCGCCTTCCCGTTCGATCCGATCGGGCACGTCCGGCCGGCGGACGCGAGACGCAGCATCGGAGACGTCGAGGACGATGACGGCGTCGGGCCGTACGTCGCCCGTGGCGAGGTCGCAGACGGCGACGACGCCCTCGACACCGAGGCCGCGGCCGACACCCTGGTATGTGATCGACGACGGCGAGTGCCGGTCGCAGACGACGACCGCACCGCGCTCGATCGCCGGACGGATGACCTCGGCGACATGCTGCGCGCGGTCCGCGGCGATGAGCAACAGCTCGGCGCGGTCGTCGAGCGGCCGGTGGTCGTCGAGCACTGCCGCCCTCCAACCGGCACCGCGGCCCGTCGCGCCGGGCTCGAACGTGCGGACGACATCGACGCCGCTCGCCGCGAGGCGCTCGGCGAGCATCTGCGCCTGGGTCGTCTTGCCGCTCCCCTCGCCACCCTCGAGAACGATGAAGACGCCGCGACTCACCGGCCGATCCTACGAACTCACCCGCACGAAGACGCAGGCGCGGGGAAGAGGACTCGCGCTCGAGTCGGCGCGGGACGGCTCGAGTGCATTGGGCGGCCAGCGCCAGCTACTACCCTCCCGTCCGTAGCCCCCGCCGAGGTACCCGGAGCGCCCAACGCTGCCCTCCCGGCGCAGGAGGGGTCCCTACGGCGCGAGACACCAGCGACGATGCGCGACCCCTCTCCCGGTTCCGAATTCCCGGTTCGCAGCGAAGCGGCGCGGGCCCAGGAGCGGGCAACCGCCCGCCGGCACGTGCGCCGCACCATCAAGATCGTCGCGTTCTTGTTCGTCGTGTGGTACTTGATCCTGCCGCAGCTCGCAGGGAGCCGAAACGCGCTCGACACGCTGAGCGGTGTCAAGGTCCAGTTTCTCGTGCTCGGCCTCGGGATGCAGCTGGCCGCGCTGCTCGCGTACGCGCAGTTGACACGGGTCACGCTCGCCGGCACCCGGATCGGGCTGTTCCGGATGTTTCGTATCCAGCTCGCGACCAAGGCCCTGACGAACGTCGTGCCCGCCGGATCAGCCGCCGGCACCGCGCTCGGGTACCGGTTGCTGACCACGAGCGGAGCATCGGGAGCCGACGCGGGTTTCGCCGTCGCCGCGACGGGTCTGGTGTCGGCGTGCGTCTTGAACCTCCTGCTCTGGGTGGCTCTGCTCGTGTCGATCCCGTTCTACGGCGTCGGGCCGCTGTACGCCGTCGCCGCCGGCGCCGGCGCGATCGTGTTGCTGTTCGTCGCCGCGCTCGTGATCGGCCTGGTTCGCGGCCGCGCTAGGGCCCAGCGCATCCTGCACGCTGCCGCGAGCCGGTTGCGCTTCGGCGACGCGAACCGAGTCAGCGAGATCGTCGAGCAGGTCGCGGGCAGGCTCGGCGAGTTGCTCTCCGACGGCGTGCTCGTGCGGCGCGCATTCGTGTGGGCGGCGCTCAACTGGACGGTCGACGCTGCGAGCCTGTTCGTGTTCTTGTGGGCGTTCGGCCCGCGGCCGCCGCTCATCGGTCTGCTCGTCGCGTTCGGGCTCGCGCAGGTGATGGCCGTCATCCCGATCACGCCGGGCGGGCTCGGGATCGTCGAAGGTGTGCTCGTTCCGACACTGGTCGGGTTCGGTGTGACGCGCAACGTCGCGTTGATCGGTGTCCCGATGTATCGCCTCGCGGCGTTCTGGCTCCCGATCCCACTCGGGTCGATCATGTACTTCACGGTCCGGCGCGATCAGCGCCCGGTGCGATCGCTCCGAGAGGCAGCGGGACGAGCGTACGAGTCGACCGAGAGCCGCTACGACTGGGCCGAGCAGCACGGCCACCGCCCGCCCGCCGAGTGACCGCGAGTGGTGTGTCGATAGCTACCGCTTAGCGGTAGCTATCGACGCACCTACCGTTTCCGGGGCTTCTTCGCGGCAGGTTTCTTCGCCGCGGGCTTCTTCTTCGCCGCGGGCTTCTTCTTCGCCGCGGGCTTCTTCTTCGCGGCCGGCTTCCTCTTCGCGGCCGGCTTCCTCTTCGAGGGCGCGGCGTCAGCGCGCGCGCGTAACAGCGCGAGCGCCTCGTCGGAGCTGAGGGCGGTCGGGTCGGTCCCGCGCGGCACCGTCGCGTTGGTGATGCCGTCGGTTACGTACGGCCCGAACCGGCCTTCGAGCACGCGCATCGGCCGGCCCGTGTCGGGGGATTCGCCGAACTCGGCGAGCGGGGGCTTCGGGGTGCCCCGCCCGCGCCCGCGCTTTGGCTGACTGAACAACAACTCGGCGTCGGCCGGCGACACCGTGAAGAGCTCGTCGTCAGAAGCGAGGCTGCGCGTCTCGCCGTCGGCCCGCTTCAGGTACGGGCCGAACCGGCCGGGGCTCGCCACGATCTCACGCCCGTCGCCGTCGGTGCCGACGACCCGCGGCAGGGTGAGGAGCCGGAGCGCCCCCTCGAGCGTGATCGTGTCGGGCGACATCGAGGCGAACAGCGACTGGCGCGGCGGCTTGCGCTTCGTTCCGGTTTCCTGATCGCCGAGCTGCACGTACGGCCCGTAGCGGCCGTTGAGCACGTAGACGGGCAATCCCGTCGCCGGGTCGTCACCGAGTGCCTGCGGGCCTTGCGCCTGGCGGTCGATCAGCTCCAACGCGAACGTCACGGTGATCTCGTCCGGCGCGACGTCGGGAGGGATCGCGCCGCGCTCCTCGCCGTCGCCGCGCTGCACGTACGGCCCGTAGCGACCGACACGCACGACAACCGGCGTGCCGTCATCGTCGACACCGATCGGGATCGTGCTGATGGTGCGCGGATCGATGCTCGCGAGGTTGTCGTCGCCGACGAGCTCACGCAGACCGGCCGCGCCGTTGCCGAAGTAGAAGGTGTGCAGCCATTTCTCGGCTTCGCCTTCGCCGGCGGCGATCGTGTCGAGTGCTTCCTCCATCGTGGCCGTGAAGCCGTAGTCGACGAGGTGGCCGAAGTGCTCCTCGAGGAGCCGGATCACCGCGAACGCACTCCACGCGGGAACGAGCGCCGTGCCCTTCTTCCACACGTAGTCGCGCGCCTGGATCGTACCGAGCACCGCCGCATAGGTGCTCGGCCGGCCGATTCCACGTTCCTCGAGCTCCTTCACGAGGCTCGCCTCGGTGTAGCGCGCCGGCGGCTTCGTCTCGTGGCTCGCGGGAACAAGCGATTCGCAGTCGACGGCATCACCCTCGGTCACGGCGGGGAGTTGCGCCTCCTGCTCGCCGCCGTTCGACGACGCGTCATCGTCGGTGTCCTCGACGTACGCGCGCCGGAAACCCAGGAACTCATACGTCTTGCCGCTCGCCCGGAACACCGCGCGGGTGCCGCCGGACGCCGTCGCGCCGAGCCGGACGGTGACCCTTCGTGCCCGCGCGTCGACCATCTGACATGCGATCGTGCGGATCCAGACGAGCTCGTACAGCTGACGTTCGTCGGCGTCGAGCTCGGCACGCACCGCGTCCGGTGTGCGGATCCGTTCGCCGGCGGGCCGGATCGCCTCGTGGGCCTCCTGCGCGTTCTTCACCTTGCCGCGGTACACGCGCGGCGCATCCGGGAGGTACTGCGGACCGTAGAGCTCGCGGATCGCGATGCGCGCAGCGCTGACGGCCTGCTCCGAGAGGTTCGTGCTGTCGGTACGCATGTAGGTGATGAAGCCACGTTCGTAGAGTCGCTGGGCGACGGCCATCGTCTTGGCCGCGGGGAACCGCAGCTTCCTCGCCGCCTCCTGTTGCATCGTGCTCGTCGTGAACGGCGGCTTCGGCCGCTCGGCGAACTGCTGACTCTCGACCGACTGCACGCGGAACGGTTGATCGACCAGCTCAGCCGTGAGCGCTGTTGCGCGCGCCTCGTCGAGCAGCGCGACGGCTCGTTCCTCCGCGACGGACCCCGTCGCCGGGTCGAAGTCGGCGCCCGTCGCGACCCTGACATCGTCGAGCTCGACCAAGTTCGCGAGGAAGGACACGCCGTTCGCGACAAAGGCCCCCTCGAGGTCGAACCAGCCGCCTTTGCGAAACGCCATCCGCTGCCGCTCGCGCTCGACGATCATGCGCACCGCGACGCTCTGCACTCGACCCGCGCTGCGCGCCTGGCTGCCGATCTTGCGCCACAGCACCGGCGACACCTCGTACCCGACGAGCCGGTCGAGCACGCGCCGCCCTTCCTGCGCCTTGACGAGCTTCAGGTCGAGCGAGCGCGGATGCTCGAGCGCCTCGCGGATCGCGTGCGGCGTGATCTCGTGGAACACCATGCGCTTCACAGGCACCTTCGGCTGCAACACCTCCACGATGTGCCAGGAGATCGCCTCACCTTCGCGGTCCTCATCGGTCGCGAGGATCAACTCGTCGGCGTTCTTGAGCGCGGACTTCAGCTTGCGCACGACCTCCTTCTTGCCGGCCGGAACCTCGTAGTCGGGGCGGAAGCCGTTCTCGACATCGATGGCCAGCCCCGACTTCGGCAGGTCGCGGATGTGACCGATGCTCGCCATCACCTCGTAGCCGTCGCCGAGCAAGCCCGCGATCGTGCGCGCCTTCGCCGGTGATTCGACGACGACGAGCGGTTTGGGCAAGGTCTGCTTCCTCGAGGTCAGAACGGGTGGGTCGGGGGCAGGATAAGCAGGGTCAGTCAAGTCGAGCGTGCAACGGCCGCTCGAACGGCCCGTCTAGCGTGCCCGCCCGATGCTGGCTTTCCTTGATTTCATCGACCCGAAGCGGCTGATCGAAGATTTCGGAACTGCGGGGCTCATCCTGATCGTCTTCATCGAATCCGGCCTGCTCCCCGCACCACTCCCGGGCGACTCGCTCCTGTTCATCGCCGGTTTCGCGGCATCGACCAGCACGGCGGGAACGCTGCCGCACCTGAACCTCGGCGTGGTGCTCGTCGGTGCGCTCGTCGCCGCGATCGTCGGCGCCCAACTCGGGTACCTCATCGGCGCGAAATGGGGCATTCGCCTGTTCAAGCCCGACGCCAAGCTGTTCAAGACCGAGTACGCAGAACGCGCTGAAGCGTTCTTCGAGCGGCAGGGTCCGAAGGCAGTTGTCCTCGCTCGATTCATCCCGTTCGTCAGGACGATCGCGCCCATGATGGCCGGTGCCGGCTCGATGCGCGCACGCGTGTTCGCCATCTACAACGTGCTCGGCGCGCTGCTCTGGGCTGTCGGTGTCACCCTGCTCGGCTTCTTTCTCGGTGACACCATCGGTGAGGACAACATCGACAAGTACCTGTTGCCGATCGTCGCACTGATCGTCGTTCTGAGCCTGATCCCGCCGTTCCTCGAGTACCGCAAGCACCGCCGCGGGCGTGCCACCACCGAGCGTTGAGTCGACCGCGCCGCTCTGCGGCGCGGTCAGTGCGATGCTGTGGTCGCCGCAGCGGGTTGCGATGCACCGGTGAAGCCGGCCGAGGCGCGCTTGCTGAACGCGATCGCGCCGAGGAGCACCACCAACGCGACGCCCGCGACGGCATAACGCGCGCCGTCGTTGTCGCTGAGGTTGATCACCGCGGGCAGGATCAGCAGCGAGACGAGGTTCATCACCTTGATCAGCGGGTTGAGCGCGGGGCCCGCCGTGTCCTTGAACGGGTCGCCGATTGTGTCGCAGATCACCGCTGCCCGATAGGCATCGGAGCCTTTGCCGCCGTGGTGACCGTCCTCGATGTACTTCTTGGCGTTGTCCCACGCGCCACCGGAGTTGCTCAGGAAGTTCGCCATGAGCTGGCCCGTGAGGATGACCGCGGCAAGGAAGGCGCCGAGCGCGAACGCGTTGATGCCGAAACCGACGATCACCGGCGTGAGCACCGCGAGCAACGCAGGTGTCGCGAGCTCCCGCAGCGACGCTGCGGTGCAGATGTCGATCACCGGCCCATAGTCGGGCTTCTTCTCGCCGCTCATGATCTTGCCGTCGGCGAACTGGCGGCGAACTTCCTGTACGACGACGCCCGCGATCCGGCCAACGGCACGGATCGCCAGCGCGGAGAAGAGGAACGCGACCGAACCGCCGATGAGCAGACCGATGAACTGCTTCGGCTCGGCAACGTTGATCTTGAACGCCTCGAACACGTTCTTGCCCACGTAGGCGACACCGTCCACCGTCGTCTGGCCCGTGTTCTCGAGCTCCTGCAGCTTGTCGCCGAGGATCTCGTTGCCGATCGTCTCGATGAAGCTCGCGAACAACGCGACCGCCGCGATCACCGCGGAGCCGATCGCGAATCCCTTCGTGACGGCCTTCGTGGTGTTGCCGACCGCGTCGAGGCTCACCATGATCCGCTGGGCGTCGCCGTGGAACTCACCGGACATCTCGGCGATCCCGGCCGCGTTGTCGGCTACGGGACCGAACGTGTCCTCCGAGACGACAACCCCGGTCGTCGCGAGCATGCCCATGCCGACGAGCGCGACGAGATACAGGGAGAACTGGATGTTCCCCCCGCCGAGGCCGATCGCCGCGCCGAGCGCGAGCGCGATCGCCATGATGGCGTACACCGACGACTCGAGCCCTGCGCTGATCCCCGACAGCGTCGCCGTCGCAGGGCCGCCACCCGCCGCTGCCTCGGCGATCTCCTGCACGGGCCCGTTCTCGGTGCTCGTGAAGTACTCGGTGATGCGCGACGCCACTTGAGCGAGGATCAGACCGACCACGACAGCGCCGGCCATGCGCCAACCCACGTTGCTCAGCTCGCCCTCGGGGTTCCCCACGTAGATCAGCGCGACCGCGGTCGTCGAGATGACCGTGAGCACACCGGCCGCGAGGAACCCTCGGTTGATCGGCGCCATCGCACTCTTGTCGTGTTCGGTCGCTCGCACCATGAACACACCGACGATCGACGCCAGGACACCGAGCGCACGCGCCGCGAGCGGGAACAGTGCACCGGCCGCCCACAACGCGGGGCGGTCGGGAAAGATCGCCTTGAACGCCGGGACGCCCAGGATGATCGAAGCGACGAGGGTGACCTCATAGCTCTCGAACAGGTCGGACGCCATCCCCGCGCAGTCGCCGACGTTGTCGCCGACGTTGTCGGCGATGGTTGCCGGGTTCCGCGGATCGTCCTCGGGGATGCCGGCTTCGACCTTGCCGACGAGGTCGGCACCGACGTCGGCCGCCTTCGTGAAGATCCCACCGCCGACCCGGAGGAACAGCGCGAGGAGCGAGCCGCCGAACCCGAAGCCGACGAGGATCGCCGAGCTGGTGTTCTGGAAGATCATCATGATCACCGAGGCACCGAACAGACCGAGCCCGACGGTGAACATGCCGGCCACGCCGCCGGTGCGGAACGCGACCTCGAGTGCTTTGGGCATGGATCCGGTCTTCGCTGCGGCGGCGGTGCGCACGTTGCCCCGCACCGCGAGCCCCATCCCGATGAAGCCGGTGAGCCCCGACATCACGCAGCCGGCGATGAACGCGAGCGTGCGGAATGCGCCTGACTCGGCGAACGACAGCGCCTCGACGCCGCCCTCCTTGTTGATCGCGGTCGACGTGATGAACACGACGACTGCGAGCGGGATGAGGATGAGTGCGATCGTGCGGAACTGGCGCTTCAGGTAGGCCATCGCGCCTTCCTGGATCGCCGCCGCGATCTCCTTCATCTTGGGGGTCCCCTCGTCCTCTGCGAGAACACCCTTCATCAGCGCGAACCCCACCGCGACGGCGAGCAGCGCGGTGACCGCAGAACCGACGAGGATGAACCACTCACCCCCGGCGAGCGTGAACGCCTGGTACCCGCCCTCGACGGCCAACAGGTGGGTCATTGCTTCATCCTTTGCTCTGTCGTCGGCCGCGCGTTCACGCGGACTTCCTCACGTACACCTGGTTCGCCACGGTGCTGCCGAGCGTGCGTTCCTTCCCGTCGACCCGCAGCACCATCGGGCCGTCGAAGGGGTGCTTCTCCTTCACCTCGACCGTGACGCCTGGTCGCAATCCGAGCGTGTCGAGGAACTCGATGATCTCGGGGTCGATGCTGCCCGGTACCGCGACAACGGCAATATCGCCGGGTTCGAGCGCGTACAGCGGCGGCATCTGGGGCATCTCGGCGGTCGCCTTCGCTGGGATCGGGAACCCGTGGGGGCAGCTGTCGGGACGGTCGAGCGCGAGGTAGATGCGATCCTCGACCTCCTGGGGCAGATCGTGCTCGAACGCGATCGCCAGCCGGTCTGCCTCGTTCCATGCGTAGCCGAGCATGTCCGCGAGGAAGCGCTCGACGATCCGGTGACGGCGGATCGCACCGATCGCGGCTTGACGGCCGAGATCAGTGAGGGCGACCCCTTTGTACGGCGTGTGATCGACGAGCGCCCGGTCAGCAAGGCGCTTCACGGTGGTCGTGACCGTGGCCGGAGCGACGCCCATGCGGTCTGCGACGGCGCCGGTGTGCGCGCCCTCGTCGCCCGCGAGCCGGTAAATGGCTTTCAGCGCCTCGCGCTCGTTCTTCGACAAGGACTCGAGTACGGCTTCGATTCGCCGGAACCTAGTTTTCGGTACCCCAAAATCTCAAGTTGTGCCTGCCGAGCTGGTCTTGGGGTGCTCGGTCACTCGTCACGCCTCCAGGTGATACGGGACCGACGTGACCACGGTGTTGCGCCGGAACAACAGGCGCCCCTTCAGGAACAGCGCGGTCTGGTTGTGCAGGAGCTGGCCCCACCAGCTCGAAACGACGAACTCGGGGAGGACGACCGTCACGATGTCGTTCTCCCACCGCGCGTCGAGCTCGTCGATGAAGCGCAGCACAGGGCCGCTGAGCTCGCGATAGGGCGAGTGGACGATCTCGAGCGGGATCTCGAGCCCGCGCTCGGCCCACTGATCCTGGATCCGCTGCTCCTCCTCCTCGTCGGAGACGACCGACACCGCGACGAGGTGGTTCGGTGCGAGGGACCGGGCGTAGGCGATCGCCTCGAGCGCGCCGCGGTGCAGGTTGCCGACGAGCACGATCACCGTGTGGTTCATTCGCCGCGGCCGGTAGTCGGGTGCGACTCGAAGCCCGTCGGCGACCCGCCGGTAGTGGCCGCTGACGGCCCGGAAGAACGCAATCACGATGAGCACGACAAGGATCGAGACCCACGCGCCTGTCGTGAACTTCGTGATCCCCACGATGAGCAGCACGACGAACGTCGCGAACGCGCCGACCGCGTTGATCGCGACACCGAGTTGCCAGCGGGGCTCACGCTCCCTCAGGTGATGTCGGACCATCCCTGCCTGCGACAGCGTGAAGCTCGTGAAGACACCGACAGCGTAGAGCGGGATCAAGCTCGTCTCGTTGCCGCCGAAGATCCAGACGAGCGCGATGGCAGCGAGTGCGAGCACGAGCACGCCGTTGGAGAACACCAACCGGTCGCCGCGCGTCGCGAGCTGGCGCGGCAGCAGCCCGTCGCGAGCGATGATCGAGCTGAGGCGCGGGAAGTCCGCGTACGCGGTATTGGCCGCGAGCACCAGGATCGCCGCGGTCGCGAACTGGAGCACGTAGTAGAGGAAGCTGTTGCCGAAGACCTGTCGTCCCATCTGCGAGAAGACCGACTCGCCCTTCTCGAGTGGGATCGGGTGGAGCCGGTGGGCGAGCACCGAGACACCAAAGAACAGCGAACCCAGGATCCCGCCCATGATCGCGAGGGTGGTGGCCGCGTTGCGCGATTCGGGACGCCGGAATGCCGGAACGCCGTTGGAAATCGCCTCGACGCCCGTCAGGGCCACGGCGCCCGACGCGAACCCGCGGAGCAGCGTGAAGAGAGAGAGCGAGCCGCCCGCGAGTGCGAGGTTCTCGAGCACCTCGCGCTGCTCCGCGGCGTCCAGCTCCTGGAACGGTGAGGATGCCTTGAGACTGGCGAGATCGAAGTGTTGCACGATCGGCTGGATGTCGAGCCCGAACATGCCGAACGATCGCGCGAGCCCGTAGCCAACGAGGCCGGTCAGGATCATGACGTAGATGTAGGTGGGCACGGCGAACAGCCGCCCGGACTCCTTCACCCCGCGGAGGTTCGCGAGCGTGATCAGAGCGATGAGCGCGACGCACAACAGCACGGTCTGATCGCTCGTGCCCTTGAAGGCAGGGATCGACGTGATCGCGCGCACGCCGGCGGAGATCGACACCGCCACCGTAAGGATGTAATCGACGAGCAGGGACGCGCCGGCGACCATTGCCGCCTTTTCACCGAGGTTCTCGCGGCTCACGACGTAGGAACCGCCGCCGCTCGGATAGGCGTGGATCGTCTGGCGGTAGGACGCGATAACGATCGAGAGCAGCACCGCGACGACGATGCTGATCGGCACGAGGCGCGAGAGCCCGAGGGCGAGACTCGAGCCCGTGAACGCGACGACGAGCAGGATCTCCTGCGTCGCGTACGCAGTCGAGCTGATCGCGTCGGAAGAGAACACCGCCAGCGCGATCTTCTTCGTAATTCGCTGGTGTTCGGACTCCGACGAGGCGATCGGGCGGCCGACCAACACCCGCTTCAACGTGTCGAGCACTCAGTCGCCTCGTTCTCGGAAGTGGTACGGCACGGACGTTACGACCGTGTTCTTCCGGAACAGCAACCGACCCTTCAGCAGCAACGCCGTCTGGTTGTGGAGGAGATGCTCCCACCAACGGCGCACGACGAACTCGGGGAGGACGACGGTGACGATGTCGTCCTCGAAGGTCGCGTCGAGCTCGTCGATGAACGCGAGCACAGGACGTGTGAGCTCGCGGTACGGCGAGTGCACGATCTCGAGTGGGATGTCGAGCTTGAACCGCGCCCACTGCTCGGCGATGTGCTCCTCCTCCTCGGCATCGGACACGACGCACACCGCGATGAGGCGATTCGGAGCGAGCGAACGCGCGTACGCGAGCGCGTGGAGCACCCCGCGGTGCACGCCGCTGACGAGCACCACGACCGTGTGGTTCATCCGGGGCGGGCGGTAGTCGGGCGATACCGCCAGCTCGGCGCGCACGGCGTCGTAGTGCGAACGCACGAGGCGGAAGATGACCACGATCACCGGGATCACGACGGCAGGCACCCACGCGCCCTTGGTGAACTTCGAGATCGCCACAATGCAGAGCACCGCAAACGTGGCGAACGCGCCGAACGCGCTCGTCGCGGCGCCGACCGTCCACTTCCCGGACGATTCGCGGCGTTGGTGCCTGACCATGCCCGCCTGGCTCAGCGTGAAGCTCGTGAACACGCCTACTGCGTACAGCGGGATGAGCGCGGTCGTGATCCCGCCGAAGATCACGATGAGGGCGGCAGCCATCGCGGCCAAAAGGATGACCCCGTTGGAGAACACGAGACGGTCCCCACGACTGGCGAACTGGCGGGGCAGGAAGCCGTCGCGGGCGATGATCGACGACAACCGCGGGAAATCGGCGTACGCGGTGTTCGCGGCCAGGAGCAGGATGGCCGCGGTCGCGATCTGGAGCATGAAGAAGAGCGGTCCCTCGCCGAAAACGTGGATCCCGAGTTGGGCGATGACGGTCCGCTCGTGGCTGGGCATCGGCTCCAGGCGGTGGGCGAGCGCCGCCGAGCCGAGGAACAGCGTGCCGAGGATCACGGCCATCGCACCGAGGGTGATCGCGGCGTTCCGCGGTGACGGCCGCCGGAACGCCGGAACGCCGTCGGCGATCGCTTCGATGCCGGTCAGCGCTACGGCACCCGAGGAGAACCCGCGCAACAGCAGGAACAGTGTGAGCGAACCGCCGGCCTGGCGGGTGCCCTCGAACAGATCGGGGTCGAACTCGATCGGTTCGATGCCGCCACCCCAGCCGAAGAAGCTGCGACCGAGCCCCCGACCGACGAGCCCGCCGAACAGCAGGATGTACACGTAGGTCGGCACCGCGAAGAGCCGGCCCGACTCCTTGACCCCCCGCAGGTTCACAACCGTGATGAGCGCGATCGCGCCGAGACACACTGCGACACGGTGGCGTTCGAGCTCTCGGAATTGCGGGATCGAGATGATCGCGGCGACGCCCGCGGAAATGGAGACCGCGACGGTGAGCACATAGTCGACGAGGATCGATGCGCCGGCAACGAGCGAAGGGCCCTGGCCGAGGTTCTCACGGCTGACGATGTAGGAACCGCCGCCGCCGGGATATGCATAGATCGTGCGCCGGTAGGACGTGACCACGATCACCAGCAGGATGGCGACCGCGATCGCGATCGGTACGAGCTTGGAAAGACCGAGCGCCAGGCTCGAAGCCCCCAGCGCGGTGACGAACAGGATCTCCTCGGTGGCATACGCCGTCGAGCTGATCGCGTCGGAGGAGAACACCGCGAGGCCGATCGTCTTGGGTATTCGCTGGTGCTCGAGGTCGGCGCTCGCGATCGGCCGACCGACGAGAATCCGTTTGAGAGTGTCGAGCATCAAGCGCCTCGTCGGTGTGGTCGCGAGACGGTCAGCATGCCATTTGTGGCCCGGAGGAGGGCGCATACGGTTCGAGGCGACGGCCCGAGTGCGCCGTAGCATCCCTGCTTGCTCGGCTCCGCCCGCGGACGGGCATGCCGGAGCAGGAGGTGACCGTGCACGTCGTCGTCGTGGGATGCGGCCGGGTGGGCAGCGAGCTCGCGCTGAACCTCGAGCAGCAGGGCCACACGGTCGCGGTCGTCGACAAGAGCGGCCGCGCCTTCCGCCGGCTCCACCCGGAGTTCGCCGGCACGATGGTGACCGGCTTCGGGTTCGATCGTGACCATCTCGCGGCGGCAGGGATCGAGCGCGCCGGTGCATTCGCCGCCGTCACCAACGGCGACAACTCCAACATCCTCTGCGCGCGCATCGCTCGCGAGACCTACGGCATCGACAAGGTCGTCGCGCGGATCTACGACCCGCGGCGTGCCCTCATCTACCAGCGTCTCGGCATCGCGACGGTCGCCACCGTCGCCTGGACGACCGACCAGGTGCTGCGACGGCTTCTCCCCACCGAGACCCCACACGAGTGGATCGACTCGTCGGGCAGGGTGTGCCTCGTCGAGCGGCCGATCCCCGCCGCGGCCGTCGGGCACAAACTCTCCGAGCTCGAGGAATCCGGCCGGTTCTGGTTCACCGCGATCGGACGCTTCGGGAGCGGCACGATCCCGACCGGCGACGTGGTCGGCCAGGACGGCGACATCCTCTACTTCATGTGCATGGTCGATGCGCTCGACGAGTTGCACGAACGGCTCGAGCGACCACGAGGAGAGCACTGATGCGAGTCGCGATCGCCGGCGCCGGCAACGTGGGGCTGTTCATTGCCAACGACCTGCAGGCAGCCGGTCACGATGTGCTGCTCATCGAGCAGAACTCGGCGGTCGCGGAGCGCGCCGTATCGGCCGACGGCGTGAGCTGGTGCATCGCCGACGCCTGCGAGGTCAACTCGCTGCGGGCTGCGCATCTCGAGGACTGCGAGGTCGCCGTCGCCGCGACGGGCGATGACGAGGACAACCTTGTCTTCTCCCTGCTCGCCAAGCAGGAGTTCGCGGTACCGCGCGTCATCGCCAGGGTGAACCATCCGAAGAACGAATGGCTCTTCAACGAGAACTGGGGGGTCGACCTGTCGGTCTCGACGCCGCATCTGGTCACGGCCCTCGTCGAAGAAGCCGTCTCTGTCGGCCGGCTCGTTCGGTTGCTCCAATTCGAAGGCGGCAACGCGCGCCTTGTCGAGGTGACGCTCGCCGACGACTCGCCGATCATCGACCGCGCCATCAAGGATCTCGACATCCCGCGCGACGCGACGTTCGTCGCTGTCGTGCGCGGCGAGCACGTCGTCATGCCCCGCGGCGACACGATCTTCCAGACCGGCGACGAAGTGCTCGCCATGGTGACACCCGACTCCGAGGACGACGTCCGGCGGATCCTCACCGGCGCCTGACCACACCCGAGCCTGGGCGGAAACCGTCGCCGTGTCCCCCCCGCAGCCTGATCCGGTCGACGCGTCTGAGGGCGGGTGGCGCCCGATGGGGTCCCCACTGCGGAGCATTGCCCCGGAGCGCAGCGGAGGGCGCAGCGAAGCCCGTGGGGAGATCGGGCGACAGGACCCGCCCTCGGGCGCGTCGGATCAGAACAGTTGGTAGGTGGGGTTGAAGATGAGGCGGCGGTTGCCGTCCTTGGCGACCATTCCTTCGATGATGAGGCGGCGGCCGGTGTTGATGCCGCCGACTCGGCGGCGGCCGAGGAACACAGCGACGATCGAATCATGACCGTCGTTGATCGTCGCCTCGACTGCCGCCGAGCCCGCGCGTGGCACGATCCGCACCGAGCGGATCTCGCCGGCAACTCGGGCTCGCTGGCGCGCGGGTAACGAACCGATCCGTTCTCCATCGCACGTCGCGCAGAAGTCCTCGAGCCGCGCGCGATCGATGTCCTCCGTGGTCCTCGTGATCTTCTCCACGAAGCGACGCAACGCCATGGCTCCACCTCCTGGACGTCCACAGAGGGCCGACAGTTCCGGCAGATCCCTCTGGCCAGGATTGACACGGTATCCCGTCGCGAAGATGGCATCCTTGCGGGGTCATGCGGCTCCCCCGATCACCGCGCCTTCTCCTCGGCGCGCTCGCGCTGGGCCTCCTCCTCGGCGCGCTCGCGCTGGCGCTCGTTGCGTACAGCGGCGGCAGCGACGAGACGCAACCGACGGCGTCCACCCGCGCGGCGGAGGGTACGACCACGACACTGCCGCCGATCGAAGTCGCGGTGAAGCTCGGCAGGACGAAGATCGTCGGTGCCGGCGTCCCCGCCGCATCGCCGGCCGAGCTCGATCCGACGACGGCGAAGGCCGTCGTTGCAGCCGTCAACGCCTACGTGGAAGCCGGATTCGTCGCGCCACTGCGCAACCAAACGCCAGCCGAGCTCGACGACCTGCTGGCGCTGGGAGCCTTCGCGCGCCTCGCGGCAGGTGAGCACGACCGCACCGTCCTCACCACCGAGGGCCTTCCAGAAGTTCGCACCGCGACATTGCGGCTCGCTCCCGTTGATCTCACCGGCCTCACCGAAGGCTTCGGATCGCTGCCGTTGGTGAGCGCGCGCATCGAGTTCGTCGCCAAGCTGCACACGATCGACGGCCCACTCACCGTCACGAACCTCGGCGAGCTCATGCTGTCCGACGACGGCGACGGGTGGCGCGTCGTCGGATACGAGATGGCGGTCGTACGCGACGACGGCACGCGCGCGACGACGACGACCGCGGTGAGCGCGCCGTGACCCGCCACTGGCTGCGGCGCGGCGTCGCCGTCGCGCTCGGGTTCGTGCTCGGCCTCGGGGGGCTGTTCGGCTCCTGGCTCGCCGGAATACAGCTGCCGCTCGTGAGCGGCCGCACGTACCTCGAGCTGGTGAAGCTCGATCACGCCGGCTATTCGGGTCAGGGCGGCGGCGCCGTGTTCATCGTGCTCATCGGGAGTGACTACCGACCGGGCCTCGGCGGCGAACGAGGCGACGCACTCCACGTCCTCGCGCTCAACCCCGAGCTCGGCGCGGGATCAATGCTCGACATCCCCCGCGACACCTGCGCACAAGTCCCGGGACGCGGCACCACGAAGATCAACTCCGCGCACAGCGAAGGCGGGCCGCAACTGCAAGCCGAGGTCATCGAGGCGATGACGGGGGTCAAGCTGAGCTACGCGGTGTCGGTCGACTTCGCGGGATTCGTCGGGATCGTCGACGGCGTCGGCGGGTTCGACGCGAACGTGCCGTATGCGATGAACGACGGATTCTCTGGCGCGTCGTTCTCACCCGGCCCGCACCACTTCGACGGCAACTCCGCGCTCGCGTTCTCACGCGACCGGCACGACTTCGGACCCGGCGACATCCAGCGCACCTGGAATCAAGGCCATCTCATCGTCGCCGCGATGCGCAAGCTGCGCATCGCGTACGCATCGCCTGCGAAGCGCTTCGAGCTGCTCGCCTTGTTGTCGCGGCACAGCAAGATTCACGGCGCAGGTCTCTCGGACCTGTTCCGCCTCGCACAGTCGGCCTACGAGGTCGACCCGGGCAAGATCGAGCACGCGACGATCCCGACCTCCGGCGGCGACTGCCTCGGCCTTGCCGGCGACGCGCGATCGCTGTTCGACGACTTTGCCGACGACGGCGTGCTCCAGGCTCACAACGGCGGGACACCCGACAACCCGACCGGTCGCTGATCGGCCTCGGATACCCTCCGGCGGTGGACGCGGCCGACACGTTCGCTCGGCTCCGCGACGACCCGCGTTTCGCCGAGCGCGCCGCCCATCTCGCCATCCTCCCCGAGCGCGCCGCCCGGTTCGCGGCGACGAAGGACCCGGTCCCCGACGAGGTGATCGAGCGGCTGCACAGCCGCGGAGTGGACAGGCTGTTCTGCCATCAAGCCGAAGCCATCGACCGACTCCGCGCCGGCGAGTCGATCGTGATGGCGACCGGCACCGCCTCGGGAAAGTCGCTCTGTTACCAGCTCCCGATCGTCGAATCGGCGCTCGCCGGCGAACGCGCCACTGCGCTCATGTTGTTCCCCACGAAGGCCCTCGCCCAAGACCAGCTCGGATCATTGCGAAGCTGGCTCGTACCCGGGCTTCGCGCCGTCACCTACGACGGCGACACCCGCGATGTCGACCGTGTCTGGGCGCGCAAGAACGCCAACGTCGTGCTCACGAACCCCGACATGCTGCACATCGGCATCCTCCCTTCACACCAGCGGTGGGCAACGTTCTTCATGCGACTGCGATTCGTCGTGGTCGATGAGCTGCACTCGCTCCGAGGAATCTTCGGCAGTCACGTCGCGCTCTTGCTTCGCCGGCTGCGACGCATCTGCGACCACTACGGGTCCGCACCGACATTCTGCTTCGCCAGCGCGACGATCGGCAATCCAGCCGAGCTCGCATCGGCGCTCAGCGGGCTGCCGGTCCATCTCATCGACGATGACGGCGCGCCGCGCGCGGAACGCCACCTCGCCGTCTGGAGACGACCCTTGCTGCAAGGATCCGACAGCGCCCGCGCGTCCGCGAACGTCGAGTGCGCGACGTTGCTCGCCGAGTTCGTGGCCGACGGCCACCAGGCGCTCGCCTTCGCACGCAGCCGCAAGGGTGCCGAGCTCGTCGCGCAGCATGCACGGCGCATCCTCGCGGCTTCGGAACGGCCAGGGCTCGCCGACCGGATCGGCTCGTACCGCGCCGGCTACCTCGCGAGCGAACGGCGGGCGCTCGAGCGACGGCTGGCGTCAGGCGAGCTCGCCGGCATCGCCGCGACGAGCGCGCTCGAGCTCGGCATCGACATCGGCGGCCTCGACGCGATCGTGTTGAACGGCTTTCCGGGTACGCTCGCTTCGCTCTGGCAGCAAGTCGGGCGAGCCGGTCGTTCCGGAGCGCGCTCTGCTGCCGTACTCGTTGCCGGCGACGACCAACTGGATCAGTGGTACAGCGCACATCCAGAAGAGCTCGCAACTCGTCGCCCAGAGCAGGTCGTGATCAACGCGGACAACCCGTTCGTCGCACGCGCCCAGCTCGCCTGCGCGACCCATGAGCTGCCGCTCACAACGGACGACGAGCGGTACTTCGGTCCGGTGCTCGACGGGATCGTCGCCGAGCTCGTTCGCGACGATCTCGCCAAGCCCCGCGGCGGCAAGCTCTACTGGGCCGGGCCGGAGCCCCCTGCGCCTGCGGTCGGGCTCCGGACGGGTACCAACCGCGAGTACCAGCTCGTCGATCGCGACGCCGGCGAGCTGATCGGCACGGTCGACGAGGCGCGAGTCCACTCGGTTGCACATCCCGGCGCGATGTATCTCCACCTCGGACGGCAGTACCGCGTGGATCGCCTTGTGGAGCACGAGCGTCTCGCGCTCCTCACCGCGGCCGATGGCGAGGACGAGTACACGCAACCGCGCAGCGACACGTCGATCACGATCGTCGACGACGAGCGGAGAGCTCCGATCGGAGCCGCGACCGTGCACCTCGGCACCGTCGAGGTGACCACGCAGGTCGTCGGCTACCAACGCCGAACCGCATCGACCGGTCGCGTGATCGCGAGCGTCGACCTCGACCTGACGCCGAGCACGCTCCTCACGCGCAGTTGCTGGTACGCCGTACCGCTCGTGGCGCTGCTCGACGCAGGCCTCGCACCAGCGCAGCTCCTCGGTGCGGTCCACGCGACCGAGCACGGCCTGATCGGCCTGTTGCCGCTGTTCGCGATCTGCGATCGCTGGGACGTCGGCGGTGTCTCGATGGCGACCAACGCGCAGACCGGCGAGCCGACGATCTTTGTGTACGACGGTTACCCAGGTGGCGCCGGCATCGCCGAGCTGGCGTTCGCCGCGCGCGACCGCCACGCCGGCGCGACGCTCGAGCTCCTCGCCACGTGCCGCTGCGATGACGGCTGCCCGTCGTGCGTGCAATCGCCGAAGTGCGGCAACTGGAACGAGTACCTCGACAAGGCAGCCGCTGTCGAGCTCCTTCGCTTGCTCACCGGCTGATGCCGAGATCGATCTCGGCGCGAGCCCGAGCCTGCACGGGAGGGAAGCCCGGGATCGGCACCCCGACGTCGAGCTCGACGACAACCTCCGCGGCACCGCCCGTGCAATCGCACTCGACGAGACGAGCCATGTTGTCGCGCGCGGTCGCGTCCGCGGCGGCACGCGCGGCCTGTGAACCCTCGCCGAGCGCGAGGCGGTCGGCCGCAGCGAGCGCGGCCGCATCCGCCGCGTTCTCGGCACGGGTTCGAAGGACTGCGGCCACGCCGACGCGGGCAACGCCGTAGCACAACAAGCCCGCCACCACGACCGCCACGGCCATCAACACCGTGACGGAGCCGCTCTCGTCGCGCCGGGCGCGTTCGACCCTGTTGCCGGTCACTCTTGCTCCCGACGCATCGTCGTGCTGTCCTGGAGCTCGACGTCGGGGAACAGCGCGCCGACGAACGGTACGTCGGTTGCGGCGGTGAAGCGGACCGTCGCCGTGACCGGATCGCCGATCTCGTTGCCGCCGCTCAGCTCCACCTCCGCGCCCTCGAGCAGATGGCGCACCACGTCGCGCGCACGGTCGCCGCCCGGGTCGACCGACTCCGCCCGAGCCGCCTCGCGACTCGCATGCGCGACCCTGACCTGGTCCCGGGCGAGCAGCGCGACCTGCAGGAGGGCCAGCAGCAGCATGATCACGAAGGGCAACGCCAGCGCGAGCTCGACCGTCGCCTGACCTGCTTGGGCACCTTCTGGGTGGGCGCGCCGCGCGGCGCGCCCACCCGTTCCCCGACACGTCATCGGGCTCGAGAAGGTCATCAGGCGACCTTCGACAGCACCTTGTCGACGATCACATCGAACAGCCTCGAGATTGCGTTCGACTTGACGGCCCACGCGATGAGCAGGGACGCCACACCGACCGCGCCGAGGATGACCAGCGCGTACTCGGCAGTCGATTGGCCGCGCTCGTCACGACGGGTGCGTTCCACCGCGCGCAGGTAGAAACCGAGGAAGAACAAGAACATGCGAAGCCTCCGTATGAAACGGACGGCGGGTCACCGTCCGGGAGCGAGTGAATCGACGGGCGGCGTCAGCCGCCGCGCAGTCCCGCGTAGACGGCCGGCACCACGGTGAGGAGACAGAATGCCGGCAGCACGAGGAACACGAGGGGGAAGAGCAGTCGAACTGGAACGGTGCGCGCGCGTGTTTCGGCGACGCGACGCAGCCCGGCGCGCGAATCGATGGAGAGTCGCTCGAGGGTGGGTCGCAACGGTGTGCCGAGACGCGCCGCAGTAGCGAGCGCGTCGGTCAACGGCCGAAGGCCGACGTGTACGCGTCCGACCGAGTCGACCGCGTCCGCGAACGACATACCGAGCGACGTCGACCGGAGCATCCCTGCGAGAGGCGCGCTCACCACGGGCGGTGACCAGGTCGCGGCGATCTCCGTCGCGGCGATCGGTGAGCAGCCGGCGCTCGCTGCAACCGTGAGCAGATCGATCGTCACCGGCACCTGTGCGGCGAGCACGCGTGACGCGCGCCGTTGCTGCGAACGATTCGCGACGTCGCGAACGATACGACCGACCATCGATCCGTGGAGCCGGGCGATGCCTTGCGGGCGGCGGCGACCCCGCACGGGCGCGAGGTCTCTGACCCGTGTTCGAGCCCGGATGCCGCTCGCCCTGTTCAGGGTCAGCGCGGCCACGAGCCCGCCCCATCCGATGGCCAGCGCGGTCACCACGACCATCGCGGTTCTCGCACGATGCGGCGCATCCACGCGATCGCCAGCAGGTCGAGGACCAGGCCGACGACCATGCACAGGCGACCGACGCCGGTCGCGACCAGCGCGTTGACAGCGCCGCCGTCGAGTGCTGCGGAGAGGGCAAGGTAACCCAGCGGAGCGACGCCGACGACGATCGCGGAGACCCGCGCCTGCGCAGAGAGCGACCGTGCCTCCGCTGCGATCGCGTGGCGATCCGCGAGTGACGCCGCCAGCCCTTCGAGTGGACCGGCCGCTGCACCCCCCAGTGCGGCCGTCGCGACGAGCGCCCCGGCGACGACGCGTACGCCCGGTAACGGTCGCTCGCGCGGCCAGGCCTCGAACGCGGCCGCGAGGGACGCTCCGAGCTGCAATCGCGCCTCGACGCGCGAGAGATCGCGCTGCACCGGCGAGGGCGCTCGGGCGAGCCGGCCGATCGCGGTGCGGACCGTGCCGCCGGCGCCGAGCTCGCCGCCGACGCTGCGCAGGGCCTCGGCGAGGCCGGCAGCAACTCGCCGATCGGAGCGGTCGCGCGTCAGGCGGAGCAGCGTCGGAGGTGCGATGAGCGCGCCGACCAACGCGATCGCCGTCAGCTGCGGGACGACGGCGGCCGCGACGAGCGTGGCCGCAACCACCGCGACGAGCCAGCACTGCATCGCGGTTGATGGGTCGACCGGGAGATCACTCGCGTCGAGCGCGTCGCAGATCCGCTCGCGAACCGGAGCAGGAAGTCGGAGGCGGCGCTTGCCCGCGGCCGGCAGGCGGGTGATGACCGCTGCGCGCCGCGCGCGGCGTGCGACCACCACCGCAGCACAGCCGCAGGCCAACGCGCTCGCGACTCTCACCACGCTCGCTCCGCTCGCGCCCCAAGTCTCACCGATCACGCCGCGGCCTCCGGCCATTCGGCGGCAGCGCGGCGCAGCGGGCGAGAAGGGGCCGCGACCTCCCGGAGCTCGCCGCCACGACGATCCAGGATCGTGCGAGTCGCGATCGCGGTGCCGCACGACCCGGCAGGCACTTCGGCCAACGAGTGAACACAACGCCGACCGTCGCGATCGCGGGTCACGAACACGACGCCGTCGATCGCCGCCCCGATCTGCCGGCGAATCGCGTCGACGGGCAGGTCGACGCCCGAGAAGAGCGCGAGCGTCTCCAGGCGCACCAACGCCTCGTCGGCTCCGTTGGCGTGCACCGTGCACAACGAGCCATCGTGACCGGTGTTCAGTGCCTGCAGCATGTCGAGCGCCTCGCCACCGCGAACCTCGCCGACGACAATCCGGTCCGGGCGCATCCGCAGCGCGGCCCGAACCAGGTCGCGCACGGTCACGCAGCCCGCACCCTCGCTGTTCGGGGGGCGAGCTTCGAGCCGGATCACGTGCGGTTGGGCCAGCACGAGCTCTGCGGTCTCCTCGATCGTGACGAGGCGCTCGCCGGGATCGATGACGTCGGCGAGGGTGTTCAACAACGTCGTCTTCCCTGCGCTGGTGGCGCCGGCGATCAGCAGGTTCCAGCCGCCACGCACCGCGGCGTTCATCAAGGTGCGTGCATCGCCGTCGACGTCGAAGTCGTGGAGATCGAGGCGGTGGCGGCAGAAGCGGCGAATGGTGACGCACGGTCCGTCGATAGCGAGCGGAGGGAGGACGGCATGGAGTCGCGATCCGTCGGGGAGCCGCGCGTCGACGATCGGCGACGCGCGGTCGAGCCGCAACCCGAGCGGCGCGATGATCCGTTCGGCGATGCGGGTGATCTCGCCGGCATCGAGGTCGAGGTCGACACGTTCGAGACGGCCGCTGCGCTCGACGAAGGCAGACCCTGGCCGGTTGAGCATCACTTCGCTGATCTCGGGATCGGCGAGCAACGGCTCGATCGGACCGAACCCGTCCACCTCGCGAACCAGCTCGTCGAGCAGCGGATCGACCCGCCGCACCGGCAACAGTGGTGCCACGTCGGCGAGGATCTCTGCGAGACGGCTCCGCAGGGCGTGCCGGTCGCCGAGCGGCAGGCCGTCGGGTTCTGCGAGCAACCGGGCGCGTACCGAAGACTTGAGCATGGCGTGTTCGCCATGCGGAGCGTTCAGGTCGGTTCGCTGGAACGCGCCCGCGCTCATGCCGCGCGCCACCCGTCGTTGTCTCCGAACGATTCGAGCACCCTTCGCGCGGCACGCGCGAGCGGCTCGGGGATTCGCGACGCGAGCAACCCGGCATCGACGGTCGTCGCCGCGGCGGGGCGCGGGTGGATTTGCGCGAGCACGCGCCAACCCAGCACGGATCGCAGGTCATGGGCCGAGAGCACGCGGCCCGGCTCGTCGAACATCACAGCGCCCTTCGTCGCGACGAGCAACGGGTGGCGTGTCGCCCGCCGGAACGCGAGGTAGCAGGGCCGGATCGCGGCGATCGTGAGCGCGGCCCGTTCGCCGATTGCAACGGCCGCGGGCGAGTCGGCGCGGCCGAGATCGATCAGACATGTCGTGGAACGCGCGGCAAGCGCGTCAGCGAGGGCGCAACCGGCATCTGAGCCCGCGTCGCTCGCCGGACGGCGCGACCCGGCGGGAAGCAAGGTCAACGACGGTGCGGCGTCGAGCGCGATCCGGTCGAGCGCGCTCGGCGAGGCCTCGGTGCCGAGCGCGAGCCAGTCGAACAGGCCGGCGCCCGGATCGGCCGCGATCCCGAGGATGGCAGGCTGGTCGCCGTCGAGGTCGGCGAGCAGCGTCGGTCCGTGGCGTGCCGCGACGAGTGCGCACGCTGCGGCGAACACGCTCGTCCCGCATCCGCCCTTCGGTGACCAGAACGAGACGAGCACTCGCAAGACTCCAACGCCGGCGCGCGCAGGGGCGCGACTCGAATGAGACGGGCGACGAAGCGCGAATCCCGAAGCGGGCGGGGCCGGAAAACCGGCGAACTACGCCGACGATGTCGGGCGCGTCAGCAACTTACGACAGGTCGACGGAAGAATCAAGAGCGAACCAAACAAGAACCAAACAAGGGTGATGCGTCGATAGCTAGCGCTATGCGCTAGCTATCGACGCACCTCTCGACTTTCGACGGCTAGGCGCTCGCGCCCGCGTCGCGAACCTTCTTGGCGACGAGCGCGCCCAGCGCGACGAGCACGAGCAGCAGCAGGATCTTCTTCACGGCCCCTCCGTAGTTGGCTGGTGCGGGCGACGCCCGCGGAACTCCGACCATCATGGACTGTACCGTTTCGACTCCACCAAGTCCTCGAAGCCTTCGCTCGA
>Ga0247727_10000931_pt1 | contig 71151 bp, 62 predicted proteins | sample WisWelCaveWW1625_FD_202498 | JGI IMG/M metagenome (GOLD analysis project Ga0247727, IMG submission 202498) | Biofilm microbial communities from Wishing Well Cave, Virginia, United States - WW16-25 | ecosystem: Environmental > Aquatic > Deep subsurface > Groundwater > Cave microbial mat | place... | reverse complement strand
CGAGGTCGGCGTCCATCGAGGCCCCCTTGGGTCGGCGGTGACATTGAGCACCGCCGACTTCGACCTGCCTGCTTATGTCACCTGCCCACCCACCGGACCATCACAGTCCGTGGAACGAACCATCTAGGAGGCCGCGCTGCGGGGCGTGTAGGACACGCGCCCCCAGCTCGGCTCCGGCGCCAGCTCGACGGGCTCTTGGCCGCGGTCGGGCTGTACGTACGAGAAGGTGTGCGTCTCCCAGTCGAAGCAGACGTCCAGCTCGCCCTCCTTGACGCGCTGGTCCAGCCAGGCTGAACGGAAGACGAGCCGGCGAAGCCAGTGCACGAGCGAGCGGTCGGCGGGACCGACCAGTTCGGGCCAGCAGTCGTTGACGTGTTCGCCGAGCGATGAAGCCGGCTCATGCACCTCGCCGTTGACCGCGAGGTTGACCAGATCCTCCAGCTCACCCTCGTCGAGTGTCCCGCCGACGAACCCGAGCTTGCGTGCGGCCTGCTCGGAGCGCTCCGCGAAGTCACGCTCGTTGAAGGTGAAACGCAGCTCCCCGTACTCGAGGACGAAGTCCTCTCCCGAGTCGTAGTTTCCGCGTGTCTGGGCGTCCATGGTCAAGGGAGGATCGAAGCGGCCCGGCACGCCGTTCGTGGCGTAAACCGAGCCGTCGTGATCCTACGGCCGATCCCTGCGAGGGCAGCAACCCTGAACGGGATGTTGCACAGATCTGCGCTGGTCGCGGGCGCCCGGGGCTGGTCGGGTCTGCGACCCGGGCTTCTGCCCGGCACCTGCTCGCCGAGGTAGTGTCGAGCGATGGGATATGACCTGTCAGGGCGCGTCGTGGCGATCACCGGCGCGTCGTCTGGAATCGGCGAGGCCACCGCGCTGATGTGCGCGCAGGCCGGCGCAGCCGTCGCGCTCGGCGCTCGGCGCGCCGATCGGATCGAGGCGCTCGCTTCACGGATCGAGGCGGAGGGGGGAGTGGCAGCGGCGATCACGGTCGACATCACCTCCGAAGCGCAGGCGCGCGGCTTCGTCGAGGCCGCCCACCAGCAGCTGGGGCGGCTTGACGCGCTCGTCAACAACGCCGGCGTGATGCTGCTCGGTCCGGTCGAGGGCGCCGACACCGAGCAGTGGCGCCGGATGATCGACGTCAACTGCCTTGGCCTCCTCTACTGCACGCACGCGGCGCTGCCGTTGATGCGCGAGCAGGGCTCCGGGCACATCGTCAACGTCAGCTCGGTCGCGGGCCGCCGCGCGTCGCTCGGCTCCGGGGTCTACAACCTCACGAAGTGGGGCGTCACCGGTTTCAGCGAGGCGCTGCGCCAGGAGGCCCTTCACTCCAACATCCGCGTGACGATCGTCGAGCCGGGGTTCGTTGAGACCGAGCTGCTCGATCACAACGCCGGCTACGTGCTCGACGCCGCGCAGAAGATCAAGGAAGAGATCGGCCAGGTGCTGCGCTCGGAGGACGTCGCCGACGCGATCGTCCACGCGCTGTCCGCGCCGGCCCACGTGAGCATCAACGAGGTGCTCGTACGGCCGACCGGCCAGCGCACCTGAGGCTGAGCCTCCGGCGCCGCGGGGGGAAAGATCAGCGCCCCGTCAACTACGGCGGGCATGACCAATCGAGACCGCTCCACCATCCTTGTGGTCGAGGCCGACGACGCGTCGCGCTCGTTCCTCGCCACCCACCTGACCGCCGACGGGTTCGCCGTCCTCACTGCGCAATGCGCGGAGGAGGGCCTTGAGCAGCTCGAGACCGCGTTCCCCGACCTCGCGATCATCGACGTCGATCTGCCCGATCATTCTGGGCTGGACCTGCTCACGCACGTCCGTGAGAGCGACGGCGTCGCCAGCCGCGTCGACCCGGCGGTCCCGGTCCTCGTCACCGTGCCGGGACCCGAGGAGCTCGACTGCGTTCGCGCTTTTGAGCGCGGCGCTGACGACGTGATCGCGAAGCCGCTGTCCTACAGCGAGCTGCGTTGCCGGGTCAATGCGGTGTTGCGCCGCACCGAGCGACCGCGCGGATTGGGCCGGCTGCGAATCGCCGAGCTCGAGGTGGACACCGCGGGGCGGACCGTGCACCTCTCAGGCGCTCTCCTTGACCTGAGCGCCAAGGAGTTCGCGCTGCTGCGCGTGTTGGCGTCCGATCCGACGCGCGTCTTCACCAAGGTGGAGCTGCTGCGCGCGATCTGGGGAAACAGAGCCGTCGGCACGACGCGGACGCTCGACTCCCACGCGTGCCGGCTGCGGCGCAAGCTCGGGGCCGGCGGTGAGCGCTACATCGTCAACGTGTGGGGTGTCGGTTACCGGCTCGTGGACGCGCCGTCGGTGGGCGCGGCGTCGCTGGCGCTCGTTGCATGAGTCGCGGACGTCGCGCGCTCGTCCTCGGCGGGTTGGCACTGCTGCTCGGCGGTCTTGCGGCGTCGGATGTCGCGGACCGTGAGGCCGCGCTCGAGCGCCGGCTCGGCCCGGTGGTGGCGGTGGTCGTCGCAAGGTCGCCGATCGGCCGCGGCGACGAGATCACGTCGGCGAAGCTCTCGTTGCGGCACGTTCCGGCGCGCTACGCGCCGCGTGCGGCCTTCGGGGCCGTCGTCGAGGTGGCAGGGGCGCGAGCCGGTACGCAGATCGCGCCGGGCACGGACGTGCACCCGGGGTTGCTGGCGGGGGGCGAGGCAGGCTCGGAAGGCGCGCTCGTCGCGGCGGGACCCGGTGAGCGCATCGCGCGGATCGTCGCGGTGGGATCCGCGGACGAGTTGGCGCCGGGAACGCGGACCGACCTGCTGATCACGCGCGAGCGAGCCGACGGCGGCGTGCGAACGCGTCTTGCGCTGCGCGATGCCGAAGTCGTCGACGTGCGCGCCGCTCCCGGCGCGCACGAGGGCGACGGCGCAGGATTGCCGCGCGTGGCGCTGGCGTTGCGCGTCTCGCTGGCGCAGGCCGTGTACCTCGCGGAGGCGCAGGCCGGAGCCCGTGAGCTGCGCGCTCTGCCCCGCCCGCCCTCAGCATCCCGTCGAGTTCCGTAGCACCAGGACTCAAGTACCTGGCCGAGTGGCCGATAGGCGCAGCGATGCCTGAGAACACGATGGTTCCCCGTCGGCGCGTCCTCGTCGCGCCCCTCGCACTGCTGATGACCTTCGCGTTCGGCGCGGTCGCCCACGCTGCGAGCCCCCCGCCAAAGATCACGAAGGTGCAGCCGCTCAAGCTGGAGATCGGCCAGAAGCTCACGGTCACCGGCAAGCACTTCGTGCCCGGCAAGAGCAAGAACATCCTCGTGTTCAAGCGTGACGGCAAGCCGGCCGTCTTCGTCAAGGTGACCGACGCGGCGTCCTCGACGAAGCTCACGCTCGTCCTGCCGCCCAAGCTCATGGACTTCCTCAAGGAAGGCGACAAGCTCGGCACCTACCGCTTCCGTCTTCGCGTGCTCGGCAAGCGCTTTGGCGACGCCTTCACGCCCACCAAGCTCTCACCGCAGATCGCCCCGCCCGGCGCGGACGCCCCCGGCGCGGTTCCGACTGGCACCGATGACTGCGATGGCGACAAGATCGTCAACAGCGCCGAGACGGACGACGACAACGACCTGCTGTCCGACGAGACCGAGGCGGGCCTCAAGACGAACCCCTGCAAGTTCGACTCCGACGGCGACGGCGTGTCTGACGCCTTCGAGGTCGAGTCGGCGCTCGATCTGAACGCGCGTGCGCTTCCCTACCCCGGCAAGCGCCCCTTCCCGAACGCGCTCGACGGGACCGACGCCATCGTGGACTACGACGGCGACGGCCTTGCGATGGTCGAGGAGTACACGCTGTGGCTCTACACGGCCAAGGGCAACCTGCCGCTGACCTACTCCGACGGCGACCAAGACACCAATGTGGCAAGCGCGACCACGCCCTCAACCGACCCGGGCCTCGACTCGGACCACGACGGCCTCCTGACCGATGACGAGAAGGACGCCGACGGCGACAGCCTCGGCAACTTCGACGAATCCCATGGCCGGCTCAAGGGCGGCTGGTGGGGATCGGCCATCAAGACCGAGAAGCCCTTCTTCGGTCGTGCCGGCGTCCAGGTGATGACGGAGCTCAGCTACGTCGACCCTGACGTCGACGGCGATGGGCTGGCCGACGGCTTCGACGATCAGGACCACGACGGCTGGACCAACGTGCAGGAGCGCAGCCGCAGCGCGCTGCCCGCCATCACGCACCCCGCATACGCCGGCTATACGGGCATCCTGCCCATCACGAACCTCTACGTCGCGGTCAACCCCTATAACCCGTGCCTGCCTGACCGGGCCTCGCGTGTCTGCACGCTGCACCCGCCGTTCGACGATGCGTGGGCGCCTTTCGACGGCTCGAGCGACCTCTTCTTCGTCGCGCCGTACTGGCTCTCGAACACCACCGGAAGCTCGTAGCACTGGCTTCCTGAGCCGCCCGCTCAGCACGACATCCGACCAGTCTCAGAGGCGCCGGGGGAAACCCCGGCGCCTCTCGTACTAGGGCGGGCATGGATCCCGTTGCCCATGCCGTGCACGTCGACGATCTAGCCGGCAGCCTGCGCGAGCAGATGCTTGACGAGGCGCTCGGCGCCGACCCGCTGGCCGACGTTCCGGGGTCTGGCCTTTCCGACGGGCCGGGCGAGCCGGGGGGCCATTCGCGGATCGTCGCGGCTGTGGAGCGCGAGGCCGGCGTCCTCGACGCGGCGACGCGCTCGGCGGTCGCTGAGCGGATCGCCCAGCAGGCGCTGGGCCTCGGTCCGATCGAGGCGCTGCTGCGTGACCCTCAGGTCGACGAGGTGCTCGTCTCCGGCACGGCGCCGGTCTGGGTCGAGCGTGATGGGCGTCTGGAGGTGACCGACGTGGCATTCGCGTCGGAGGCCGAGCTGCGTGAGACGATCGAGCGGTTGCTGTCGCGTGCGGGCAGGCGCGCCGACGAGTCCGAGCCGATCTGCGATGCACGGCTGCCCGACGGCTCGCGCGTCAACGTCGTGTTGCCGCCGCTCGCGGTCGACGGTCCCGCGCTGACGATCCGTCGCTTCCATCCGCGCGGGCTTGCTGCGAGCGATCTTGTTGAGCTCGGCACCTGGACCCCCGCGCTGCACGACATGATGCGCTGCGCGGTGCGCGCCCGGCTCAACGTGCTCGTGTGCGGCGGTACCGGCTCGGGCAAGACGACCACGCTCGGCGCGCTCGGCGGGATGATCGAGGAGCGCGAGCGCGTTGTGACGATCGAGGACACAGCCGAGCTGCGGCTCGCTCTCCCGAACGTCGTTCGGCTCGAGGCCAGGCCGGCCAACGTCGAGGGGCGCGGTGAGGTGACGATCCGCGGGCTTGTGCGCAACGCGCTGCGCATGCGCCCGGACCGCATCGTCGTCGGAGAGGTCCGCGGGCCCGAGGCCCACGACATGCTCGCCGCGCTCGCGACCGGGCACGACGGATCGCTCTCGACCGTTCACGCGGGTTCGCCGGCCGAGGCGCTGCGCCGCGTCGAGACGCTGGCGCTGATGGCGGGTCTCGGGCTGCCCCACGAGGCCGTGCGCGCGCAGGTCTGCGACGCGCTCGACCTCGTTGCTCACCAGGTGAGGCGCCCGGACGGAAGCCGCGCGATCGTCGAGGTCTGCGAGGTGGTGCGGGTCGCCGGCGGCGCGGGCGCGCGCACCATCTACTCCCTTCGCGACGGGCGCCCGGTGCTGCGCGCCGCGCAAGGCGACCGTGTGGCCCGCGGGCTGGCCGCACCGTCGGGTAGATGACGGCTCTGCTCGCGGCCGCGTCAGGCGTGCTGCTTGTAGGCGCGGCCTGGGAGACGTTCGGGGCGCTCTTCCGTCTTCCGCTGCTTGACCTCCTGGGGCGCGCGCTGCGGCCCGCTCGCCAGGCCGGTCGTGACGGCCGCCCGCCCCACCACGAGGACAGGCGCCGCCTGCAGGCGGTCGCGGTCACCACGCTGGGCGCGGCCGGCTGGCTGCTCTCAGGCCCAGCCGCCGGGATACTGCTCGCCGCGGCTTCGCCGCTGGCCGCGGTGACGGTGATCCGCGCGCGCCGCCGTCAATGGCAGCGCGACGCCGAGCGAGGGCTCGTGCCCGCTGCGAGGGCGCTGGCCGACGCGCTCGCTGCCGGTTATCCGCTGCCGCGGGCGATCGACGCCGCGGCGCGTGACGGCGCGGTCACCGGACCGGCCCGATCGCTGCTCGCGGAGGCATCGGCGAGGTTGTCGCTCGGCGAGCCCGTGGCCAACGCGATGGCCCGGCTCGCGCGGCGCGCCGGTTCGGGCGGATGGGACTCGCTGACGGCCGCGATCCTCCTTCAGCGCGAGACCGGGGGAGACCTCGCGCGACTGTTGCGTGACCTCGCGGCGGGGATCGAGCGCGGCGCCCGCATCGACGCTGACGCCCTCGCCGCCAGCTCTCAGGCGCGGCTGACGGCGCGGATCGTGCTCGCATTGCCGGTGCTGGCGTGCGCGCTCGCCGAGATCGCTGCTCCCGGAGCGACGGCCGCGCTGCTGGCCGATCCGCTGGCACGGCTCATGGTGGTCGCGGCGGCCCTCTGCCAAGGGGCGGCGCTGGTGGCGGTTCGCATGATCGCGCGGGTTGAAGGATGAGCCCGCGCCCTGTCGGCCGGACTGTGGCGGGATGAGCTTCACGGTTCTGCTCGCGGCGCTGGCCGGCGTTCTGCTGGCGCTCGCCGTCGCCGACGGCTCGCTGCTGGTCGCACGCGCGTGGGAGCAGCGTGCGCGGACGCGGCGAGGGCGCGTGGACGTCACGCATGAGGGACAGTCGCGCGCGCGCCCCTGGCGTTCGCGGCGCAGCCAGGCGTCGGCTTCGCCGATCGTCTCCGTCGGCGCTGCCGATCGCTTCCTGGCGACCCGCGGCATACGCGCGCCGTCGGGGCTTCGAGGGCGCCTGGCGGCCGCCGGGTCCTCGCAGGCCGGCGCGGCCGAGCAGATGATGGCGCTGAAGTGCTCGCTCGCAGCGGCCGCCGGGCTCGCGGTCCTCCCCGGCGCGCTCAATGGGAGCGCGGCATCCGCGCTGTTGCTGCTCTCCGGCGCTCCGGCGGTCGCGTTCCTGTCTCCCGACGCGCTGGTCGCGCGCCGTTCACGCAGGCGCGCGCGGCTGCTTCGCGCGCAGGCCCCCGAACTGCTCGACCGCGTGCGCCTGGGGGCTGATGCCGGCCTGAACCCCGAGCGCGCTCTGCAGGTCGCGGCGGCGCGCGGCGACGGGCTGCTCGCCTGCGAGCTGCGCGCCGCGCTCGCCGCGACGCGTCTCGGGCTGACGAGGGAGGAGGCGCTCGCCCGGCTGTGCTCGCGCTGCCCCGTCCCCGAGGTTCACGCGCTCGCCGCCGCACTGCGTCGCAGCGCCGTCCACGGAGCGCCGCTCGCAGGCGCCGTCGCTTCACTCGCTGAGACTTCGCGAGCTGAGCGCGCCCGCCGCATCCACGACCGCTCGCAGCGTGCCGCGCCCAAGATCCAGCTCGTCGTCGCGCTGCTGCTGGTCCCGGCGGCGCTGCTGCTCGTCGCCGCGGGGATGCTCGCCGGCCTGCGCTGAGGTTCGCGCTATGGCTGCTTGACACCCGCCACGATGCGCACGCGCGAGACGTCGCCGTCCTGCTTGCCGCCGCCGGCGACCTGGGTCATGCGTCGCAGCACGCCCGCGAGCAGGCTCGCGCCGTCCTGCCCGCCGCCGGAACGGTCGATCAGGTCTGCGACCTGGGGGAGGTCGACGTAGAAGCCGGCGTTCAGGTCGTCGCCGAGACGCTGCTCCGCGCGCTTGAATCCTGGCGCGTCCTTCAGCTCCGCCTTGGGGTTGATCGCGGCGGCCAATGCCCCCTTTCCGACGGCGATCACGAAGCGCTCGCCGGCGGCCGCCAGCTCGAGTCGCAGGTCGCCGAGCGTGAGGACGACGCCCTCGTCGGCTCCAGCCGCCGCCAGGGGGCGCGGGCGAGCCCCTCCCGGGAGGCCGTCGAGCGATCGGCGCAGCTTGCGCAGCGCGCGCCTTGTCGCCGCGGGATCCTTCGATCGCACCACGAGCGCGCCGCTGACTTCACCGCTTCGCGTCCCGCGGACGAAGAGGCCACCTGCGCCCATCCATGCCAGCACGTCGTCGCGCAGGTTGAGGCCGGTCGACGACTCGATCTGGCTGAGCACCAGGTTGAGTCCGATCGCATCCAGCCCCCCCGCGGACGCGACCCCGTCGAGCAGTACGCCGACCGTCTTGCCGACGTCACTGATGCCGAGCGCCAACCAGGAGTCAGCCGGGAGGGTTCTGATCGCATGGCTCGCGCCTCCCTGTGCCTGGACGGCGGCGATGCCCGCCCCGGTTCCCGTGCCCACCGCCTCGATCCGGATCTCGTCGCGCCCGGCGCTCACGCGCGCGGCGATCACGTCGCCCTGCGCGCTCAGTACGGGCTTCAGGAGCCGGGCCGTCTCGCCGCCGCCGAGCAGCCCGCCGATCGCCTCAGCGACCGCGCTGACGTCGAGGTAGGCCGTGGCTACGCCCTCCGGCGGCAGCTCGCCGATGGCCGCCGAGTAACGCGCGGCGCCGCCCAGGACGCTGTCGTCGGCGACCGCGGCGATCGCTCCCTGGACCGCGCGCTCGCTGCCGAGCACGACGGCGCCCTTGAGCACTGCGCCGGCCGCGCTGCCGTTCGCGGCGCGGCGGTAGTCGACTTCTCTGAAGGTCGCTTCGCCCGGCAGCCTGGCCGACTTCTCGAGTGCGTCCCGGGCTTTGTCGTCGTCGCGACTCGCCGCGACGAGCAGCAGGTCGTTCTCGCTGGCGTCGTTTGCAGTCAGGGCGACGGCGACGCGATTGCCGAGCCACGGGTCGACGTCCTTCTCGAACGACAGGCCGCGCAGGCCGCCGGCCTTGGTGCCCAGGAGCTCGAGCGCGGCCTGCCCGAGGGCGTCGGTGCCGAGCAGGGCCTTGGCGACGCGCTCCGCGTTGGCCTTCGTCTGACCCTCCGGGCGGACCGTGATCGCGAGGTAGGCGGACGCCGAAGCCGGGACGAGGTTCGCGGGGTCGGCTGCGCCGCTGGGCTTCGAGTCGCCGCCGCAGCCTGTCGACGATCCTGCGGCGATCGCGACGATCGACATGATCGACAGCAGGCGACCGCGCGGACGGCGGGAGAGGATTGTCACGAGGGCTGGCTCCTGGGGCTCGTCGAGTTGGTCGTGCGAAGTATCTGCGCGGGGATCGCGAGCGAGCCGCTACGTGACGGTCGAGTTCGAGGTGCACTCGGCGGCCAGCGCGGTCAGGGCGTCGCTCAGTGCCTTTGGGGGGCTGGTCGTAGACCCGGTGGCCGCGAGGATGTCCTCGAGCTGCTGGTCGGTGAGTTGCTTATGGAGGCCCGCGATCACGCAGTCGGCCTGGGCAGGCGTCATGTTGGCGGAGCCCTTGAGGAGCTCGTCCCGGATCGTCGCCTCCAACTTGGCCCGCAGGCATCGGACGTTGGAGCGCAGGAACACCGAGCGGTCGCTCTCGACGAGGGCTCGTTCCAGGCGCTCGTCGGCGACGGGACGCAGTTGGCGAATCACGCAGTCGGCCTGCTCCGGCGTCAGCGCGTCGGGTTCTCGCAACAGGGCTCGGCGCGTCGCGGCGTCGAAGCGAGCACGGTCGATCTTCATCGCCGTCACGCGGTCGAGCTTCCAGGAGCCTCCGCTCTTCACCAGGGCGTAGGTGACCGCCTGCCCGTCGGCGTCGCCTCCCGTGGGCGCCACGTGAGCCCGGGCCGTCGCGCCGTCGACCATCACGTGTGAGATCAGGACGGAGCGCGCCGGATCGGTCTTCCTCGTGTTCGCCCGGCACTCCTCGTGGGCGGCGGCGCCAGTCTCGAACGTCACCTGCTCGAGGAAGCGCTGGGTCGCAAGGCGTCGGCACGCCGACGGGTCGCGCGTCGTCATCGACTCGTGGATCACCGCGCGGATCCGGGACTCGTCGGGGGCCGGGGACGCGGCCTGGGCGGGGCGGTCCGTGCCCGCACCCGGCGCAGCGCCGTCGCCGTCGCCGCATCCGCCGACGGCGACGGCTGCGAGCAGGGCGAGCGCCAGCCCGCCGAGCAGGCGGGCTCGCGGGGGGCGTGGGGAGTAGGGGCGGGGCATCGTGAAATCAGTCTGCTTGCCGGCGACGCCGCGGGGAGTCGCACCGGCCGGGCCCGGATCCTACGGGCGACGGTGGCCGGCCACGCTGCCAGTCGTCGGCGGCGCGCCGTGGTGAGTTGCGTGCGCATACGACACGAAAAGCGCATCGACGGGCGGGCGCGGCGCGCCGTGGTGAGTTGCCTGCGCTTACGACACGAAAAGCGCATCGACGGGCGGGCGCGGCGCGCCGTGGTGAGTTGCGTGCGCTTACGACACGAAAAGCGCATCGACGGGCGGGCGGGCGCGCCGCCGCGTTTCCCCGCGTCTCGCGGCGGACTGTCGCCAGGAGCCCACGGAGGCACACCGAGCGGACGGAAGCGGCTGAAAGTGCGTTTTCGAGCCGCGTTCGCCCGGGTGAGGCGGTGCCGCAACGAGTCTTCCAGCGCCACGAGGGAGACCGGGAGCGCGCGTCGAATCACTCGATGGAAGCTTGCGATTCGCGCCATGCACGGCATCGCCGAACGATCGCCCCCGACCCCAAAGTGGAGAAATGTGGGGCGAGGTGTTGCATTGTGGGAGAAAGTGGGTTACGTTCCCGCCACGCGGACCGGGGTGGAGGGGTTCCTCCCACCCCTCCACCCCGGCCCGCAACCCCTTTCCGCCAAAGGATCCGGCGGTTGCAGATGGACTTCCAGGGCACCTACGAGCACACCCTCGACGCGAAGAACCGGCTGACGATCCCGGCCGATCACCGCCACCGCTTCGAGGGTGGCGTGGTGCTCGCGCAGGGGATCGAGCCGTGCGTCTCGATCTGGGTTCCGCAGGCCTACGACGACTTCGTCGCCGAGACGCTCGTCGGTCGCGATCGGCTCGCGCCCGAGACCCGCAAGCTCGCGCGCTACTTCAGCGGCAGGTCGGTCCGCACCGCTCTCGACAGCGCCAATCGCGTGCTGCTGACTCCGATGCTGATCACGCACGCCGGCCTGCGGCACGAGATCACCGTGTGCGCCGCGCTCGACTGCCTCGAGATCTGGGATCGCGCCGAGTACGAGACGATGAGCGCCGAACTGGACGCCGAGTTCCCCGACATGACTGCGCTGCTCGGGCGCCAGGGGTGAGCATGCTCATGAGCGCCGAGCACGTCCCAGTCCTCGCCGCAGATCTGATCGCGATGCTCGACCCACGGCCTGGCGAGACGGCCGTTGACGCCACGTTCGGAGCCGGCGGCCACGCACGCCTCGTCGCCGAGCGCCTCGGCCCCGACGGCCTGCTCGTGGCGATCGACCGTGATCCCAGCGCGCAGGAGCGTTTCGACCGTTTCGCTGTCGAAGCTCCGTGCCGCACGCGCTTCGTGCATGCCCCGTTCGCCACCGCGCTGGCGGAGCTCGACGCCGAGGGAGTGCGCGCCGACGTCGTCTACCTGGACCTCGGGATCTCGTCGATGCAGGTCGACACGCCTGAGCGCGGGTTCTCTTACACAGCCGAGGCGCCGCTTGATATGCGGATGGACCCGGGCGAGGGCATGAGCGCGGCCGACGTCCTCGCCGAGTGGGACGAGCGGCGCCTGGTGCGGGTCTTCCGCGAGTACGGGGAGGAGCGCTTCGCGCGGCAGATCGCGCGCGCGATCGTGCGTGAGCGCGAGCGCCGCCCGCTCGAGACGACGACGCAGCTGGTCGACGTGATCGTCGCCGCCATCCCCGTCCCGGCACGCTTCGCCGGCGGGCATCCTGCCAAGCGCGTATTCCAAGCGCTGCGCATCGCGGTCAACGACGAGCTCTGCCAGATCGACGAGGGCCTCCCGCACGCCTGGTCGCTACTCGCCGAAAACGGCCGATTTGCAGGGATCTCGTTCCATTCCCTTGAAGACAGGCGCGTGAAGCGTTTCCTCGCGGACCTCGCTCGCGGCTGCATCTGCCCGCCGGGCCTCCCGATCTGCCGCTGCGGACACGTTCCGCGCGCCCAGCTGCTGGCTCGCGGCGGCATCGTCCCGGGTGAGGACGAGCAGGCCGCCAACCCGCGGTCGCGCTCCGCGCGAATGCGCGCCGCCCTGAAGCTCCCGACCACGGAAGGCGCACCCGTATGACCCCGCCGCCCGCAGCGACGGTCGCCGGACGGCGTCCGGCTTCCACCGGCCGTCGAGCGCCTGCGCCGCGCGTCGCGGCACGCGGGCGTCGCTCGCTCGCAGTCCCAGCCGCGGCCGCGCTGCCGCGCTCCGCCGCGCTGCGGCTGCCACGCCTCTCGCTGCGAGCGCTTCCCGTCCCGCTCCTCAGACTTCTCAACGGGCGGGGGGCGATCGTCGTGCTGGGAACCGCGTTGCTCGGGCTCGTCTTCCTGCAGGTCTCGTTGCTGAAGCTCAACACGGCGATCAGCGTCAACGTCGAGCGCGCCTCGGATCTGGAGCGCAGCAACGCTCAGGCCCGTGCCACCGTCTCGAAGCTGGACGCCGGAAGGCGCATCCAGGACGCTGCGGGGCAGCTCGGCATGGTGATGCCGGCGGCGGGCGCCATCTGCTTCCTGGATGCCAAGCGCTCACATGCGTGCTCCGGCGGCGACGCGGCGCAGGCGGGCAAGGGGCTCGACCCGGCCGCTGACTTGGCTCCGCTGGTCGGCGCAGCCGTGGCGGTGGTGGGCACCGACGGCAGCGCGTCGCAGCAGGCTCCCGCGCAGGTCGCCCCGGCGGGGCAGCCCGCGCCTGACACGACCGTCCAGGCACAGACCGTGACTGCGCCGCCCGGCAACGCCCAGGCGCCGGCCCAGCAGGGGGCGGTTCCGGCGCCTGCCCAGGGCGGTGCGACCGCGCCCGCGGCCACCCAGGCCCCCGCAACAGCGACGCCCGCACCCGTCAACGTGGTGGGCGGCACCGGTGGGCAGCCCGCATCGACCGGGACGGGAGGCTGAGCAGTGACGCTCGTCGAGCGTCGCCTCGGGATCCTCTTCGCCGTGTTCGTGGCCGCCCTCGGTGCGGCGACGCTGAAAGCCGGGCACCTGGGCCTGATCAAGGGCGACGGTTTGTCGGCCGCCGCGACCTCGCAGCAGCAGGCCGAGCAGGTGGTGCTCGCGCGGCGCGGCGCGATAGTCGACCGCAGCGGGGTGGCGCTCGCCGCGTCGGAGCCTGCTGACGACGTCTCCGCGACGCCCTACCTCGTGGAGCGTCCGGTCAGCGCCGCGGCCAAGCTCGCCCCGCTGCTCGGCATCGACGAGACTGAGCTCATCAAGAAGCTCGCCCGCCGGGGAGCGGGAGCGGGCTCGGGATTCGTCTACCTCGCGCGCCGCGTGCCGCCCGCGGTCGCCGATGACGTCAAGGCGCTCGGCATCGCCGGCATTGACCTGGCGGCGGGCTCGCGACGCACCTATCCCCACGGCATGCTCGCCGCTCAGGTGCTCGGCAGCGTCAACCTCGACGGCAAGGGGCTGTTCGGCCTGGAGTACGCCAACGACAAGGCTCTGCGCGGAACGCACGGCGAGCGCGTCTCGGTCTACAACGGCGAGCGCAAGGCGATCGAGGTGCGCGACGTGCGCACCGCCGTTCCGGGCGCGACCATGAAGCTGACGCTCGACGCCGAGATCCAGGACCGCACCGAGGAGGTCCTTCAGCAGGTCGCGCGCGACTTCAGCCCGAAGGGCGCGAGCGCGATCGTCATGGATCCGCGCGACGGCTCGGTGCTCGCGATGGCCAACTGGCCGCGGATCGACGCCAACGACCTCAGCCGGGTGCCCGCCTGGGCGCTCCAAAACCGCGCGGTCGGCTTCACGCACGAGCCAGGCTCGACGTTCAAGGCGTTCACGGTCGCCGCCGCGCTTGAGGAGGGTGAGGTCACACCCCGCACCAAGTTCAACCTTCCGCCTCAGATCCGTCTCTACGACCGCGTCATCGGCGAGTCGCACCCGCGTGGTTGGGTGACGCTCGACACCTCCGGCATCCTCGCCCAGTCGAGCAACGTAGGCGCGATCAAGATCGGCCAGCGCCTCGGGGCAAAGCGCTTCGACCACTGGGTGCGTCGCTTCGGCTTCGGCAAGCCGACGGGCATCGGGCTGCCGGGCGAGGAGCGCGGGGTCGCCCTCGACCTCGAGGACTACTCGGGGTCGTCGATGGGCAACCTGCCGATCGGCCAGGGCGAGCTCGTCACGCCGATCCAGGTCGCGGCCGGCTACGCGGCGATCGCCAACGGCGGCGTTCTGCGACAGCCGCGTGTGGTCGAGCAGGTGGGCGGCGAGACGGTGCCCGAGGCGCCTGGCCGGCGCGTGATATCGAGCCGCACGGCATACGAGGTCCGCAAGATGCTGAAGGGCGTCTTCGCGCCCGGTGGCACGGCGAGTGAGGTGTCGATCCCCGGTTACGAGCTTGCCGGCAAGACCGGCACCGCGAACAAGATAAACATTGCTACGGGTGAGTACTCCGACGAGGACTATGTCGCGTCGTTCGTCGGCTTCGCGCCCGCCGACAAGCCGAAGCTGCTGATCTCGGTGATGGTCGACGAGCCGCGCGGCGCGATCTACGGAGGCGAGGTCGCCGCGCCCGCGTTCGGCAAGATCGCCTCGTTCGCGCTGCCGTACCTGCGCATCGCGCCGAAGTAGCGCGCCTGCGGTATCCGCGCCGCGGCCCCGGATACGCTGGGCGTGATGACGCTGGGAGAGCTATTCGGGGCCTTGGCCGGGGGTGACGCGGGGGTACCGGTCAGCTCGCTCGCCTATGACGATCGCGACGTCCGGCCGGGCACCGTGTTCTTCTGCGTCCCGGGCTTGACCCGCGACGGGCACGACTTCGCGCCGGCGGCGATCGAGCGCGGAGCCGCCGCGGTCGTGGTCGATCGCCCGCTCGGTCTGGCGGTCCCGCAGATCCGGGTCGACGACGTGCGCGCGGCGATGGCGCCCGCCGCGGCCTTGCTCCACGGCGACCCGACCGCGCGGCTGGCGCTCGTCGGGATCACGGGGACGAATGGCAAGACGACGACCGCGTTCCTGACGCGGGCGCTGCTCGAGGAGGGAGGGCGACGCACCGGGCTGCTCGGGACCGTCGATCAGGTCGTCGGCGGGGTCGCCGCGCCCGCGGTCCGCACCACGCCGGAGGCGATCGACCTTCAGGCGACGTTCGCCGCGATGCTCGATGCAGGCGACGACGCCTGCGTGATGGAGGTCTCCTCCCACGCGCTGGAACTGCATCGCGTCGACGCGATCCACTGGCGCGTGGCGGTGTTCACGAACCTCACTCAGGACCATCTCGACTTCCACTCTTCGATGGACGACTACTTCCTCGCCAAGCGGCGGCTGCTGGAGGCCGACGCCGGCCTGCGCGTCACCAACGTGGATGACGCATTCGGCCGGCGCCTGGCCGAGGACTTCCCGGACGCGCTGACGATCGGGATCGACAGTGACGATGCGGCCCTTCGGGCCGGCGATCTGAGGGCCGACTTCACGGGGACCTCGTTCAGGGCCGGCGGCATGGAGCTGCGAGTGGGGCTTCCCGGCACCTTCAACGTCCTCAACGCGCTCGGCGCCGTCGCGGCTGCGCGGCATCTCGGGGTCGACGACCCGACGATCGCCGCGGCGCTGCCGGCGGCGCTGACGGCGCCGGGGCGCTTCCAGCCGGTCGACGAGGGCCAGGACTTCGCGGTGCTCGTCGACTACGCCCACACGCCCGACTCGCTCGACAATGTGCTGCGTGCCGCGCGCGGGCTCACGAAGGGCCGCGTGATCACGGTCTTCGGCTGCGGAGGGGACCGCGACCGCGCCAAGCGCCCGCTGATGGGCGAGATCGCCGCGCGTGAGGCAGACGCCGTCGTCGTGACCTCCGACAACCCTCGATCGGAGGATCCGGACACGATCATCGGCGAGATCCTGGCGGGCGTGCCGGCGAGCGCTGCGGGGCGCGTCGAGGCGATCGAGGACCGCCGCGCCGCGATCAGCCGCGGGGTCGAGCTGGCGCGCGGCGGCGACGTGCTCGTGATCGCCGGCAAGGGTCATGAGCAGGGGCAGGAGCTGACCGGCGGGCGCAAGGTGCCGTTCGACGATGCCGCGGTCGCTCACGAGCTGTTGCGGGTGCTTGGGAGCCCGTCGTGAGCGCAGCGGCGCGCAAGCCGAGTCTCGGTCGGGAGCCCGCCCGCTGATGCGCGCCTGGACCGCCGAGCAGGTCGCGGACGGCGCGGGCGCGCGACTCGTCGAACCGGGCGCCGCGCCTACGGGAGCCGATCCCGGGCCGGCGCGCGTCCTGATCGACTCACGCGACGTCGGCCCCGGAGACCTGTTCGTTGGCCTACCGGGCGAGCACCACGACGGCGGACGCTTCGCCGCGCAGGCGCTCGCGGCGGGGGCGTGGGGCGCGCTCGTCGCCACCGAGCACGCCGACGCCGCGCGCGGCGCGGTCGCAGGCGTGCTGCTCGCGGCAGACGATCCGCTGACGGCGCTGGGCCGCCTCGCGACTTCCTGGCGCCGGCATCTCGGGGCCCAGGTCGTGGGCATCACGGGGTCGACGGGCAAGACCTCGACGAAGGACATCCTCGCCGGGATGCTCGAGCCGCACCGGCGCGTCGTCGCCACCGCGCAGAACCTGAACACGGAGATCGGGCTGCCGCTGACCGTGCTCGGGGCGCCCGAGGGCACCGAGGTGCTCGTGCTGGAGATGGCGATGCGCGGCCGCGGTCAGATCGCGGAGCTCACGCTGATCGCCGAGCCCGACGTCGGCGTGATCGTCAACGTGGGGCCGGTCCACCTGGAGTTGCTGGGAAGCATCGAGGCGGTCGTCGCGACCAAGGCCGAGCTGATCCGCGAGCTGCGGCCCGGTGCGACGGCAGTGGTTCCCGCCGGTGAGCCGCTGCTCGATGAGCACCTGCGCGACGACGTGCAGATCGTGACGTTCGGGCCGGCCGGGGATGTCGACAGCCTGCCCGACGGCCTCGATCTGCCGTTCGGATCGGCGCACATGCGCCGCAACGCGCTCGCCGCGCTCGCAGCGGCGCGCGCGCTCGGTGTCGAGCCCGCGGGCGCCGTGCGCGTCGCGCTGTCGCCGATGCGCGGCCAGAGGATCGCGCTGGCGGGAGGCATCCTCATCATCGACGACTGCTACAACGCGAACCCGATGTCGATGCGCGCCGCTCTCGACGATCTTGCGGAGACGGCCGCAGGCCGGCGGGTTGCCGTGCTCGGGGACATGCGCGAGCTCGGGCCCGACGAGCGTCGCTTCCACGCCGAGCTCGGCGTGTGGGCACGCGACGCGGGCGTCGATCTGCTCGTCACGGTCGGCGACCTGGCCAAGCACGCCGCGCCGGGCTTTGCGCGTGCGGGTGTGCGCGCGGTGCGCAGCGCAGCCGACGCGGCCGCGATCGTGCCCGGCCTGCTGGAGCCCGGCGACACCGTTCTCGTCAAGGCCTCGCGCGGGGTTGGGCTGGAGGTCGTGACGCAGGCGCTGGTCGATGCCGAGGGCGCCGGCGCCGGCTCCGGTGGCGCCGCGTCGAGCGAGCCGGCGGGCGACTGATGGGCGAGGTCCTGATCGGCGGCACGGCCGCGCTGCTGCTGTGCGTCTTCCTCTCGCCGCGCTTCATCGAGTTCATGCGCGAGCGCCAGTTCGGGCAGCACATCCGCGAGGACGGCCCCGAGCACCACCACACGAAGGCCGGCACGCCGACGATGGGCGGCCTGATCATCTTCATCGCGATCTCGGTGCCGTTCCTGATCCTGACCGATGGCGACTGGCGCGCGGTCGGTGTCTTCGGGACCGCGCTCGCATGCGCAGGGGTGGGCTTCGCCGACGACTACACGAAGATCGTGCGCCGCCGCTCGCTCGGTCTGCAGGGCCGCACGAAGCTCGTGCTGCTGGTGCTGATCTCACTCGGGCTTTGGTGGGTCGCGAGCGAGAAGGCGGGGATCTCCACGTCGGTGCGGCTGCGCTTCGTCGATGCCAGCGTCGACGTCGGGATCTTCTTCCCTGTGCTGCTCTACCTGGTGATCGCCGGGACGACGAACGCCGTCAACCTCACTGACGGGCTCGACGGGCTCGCGGCGGGTTGCGCGGCGATCGTGATGCTCGCCTACATCGGGATCACCTTCATCACGACCGGCGACCGCGACCTCGCGTTGCTCAGCGCATGCGTCGTGGGAGCCTGCGTCGGCTTCCTGTGGTTCAACGCCCACCCGGCGACGATCTTCATGGGCGATACCGGATCGCTCGGCATCGGCGGAGCGATCGGCGCGATGGCCGTGATGACGAACACCGAGATCCTGCTCGTCCTGCTCGGCGGGATCTTCGTGATCGAGGCGCTCAGCGTGATCATCCAGGTGTTCGCATTCCAGACGTTCCGCAAGCGCGTCTTCCTGATGGCCCCGATCCACCACCACTTCGAGATCATGGGCTGGTCGGAGACGAAGATCATCCTGCGCTTCTGGATCATCGCGACGGTCTGTGCGGCGATCGGCTTCACGCTGTACCAGGCTTCGATTTCCTAGACGCCCGCGCCTCGCGGCGCCTGACGCCACGTGCGACGCGGGGATGTGCAACCAGCACACCACCCGCGCCGCCCGTGACCCCAGGCATCCACGATGCAGCGGCCTGGGTCTCTGGCTGACGAACGGCATACGCAACGCGCGTCGTTCACGGTGTATCACGACGCCCGCAGACTGTGATACGTTGTGGTTGTGCGCAGCCTTCGTCTTGATCCTGAGCTGGACGCGCTTGTTCGCAACGCCGCCGCGTGCGAGGGCGCTTCGGTCTCGGAGTTCCTGCGACGTGCTGCCGCCGCGCGCGCCGAGCAGGTGCTCGCGCAGTCGCCTAGCGATCGCCTGCGCGACGTGATCGGCGTGGTTCGCTCGGAGGGCGGGCGCGCGGCGCGCACCGGCGAAGCCTTTGGCGAGGCATTGGCCGCGAAGCGACTCCCGCGTTGACGCTCACGGATGCCGGTCCGCTCGTCGCGCTGATCGACGCAGGCGAGCCAGACCACGAGCGCTGCCGGATCGCGCTCGACGCGCTCCAGCTTCCGCTGCTCACGACTTGGCCGGCGTTCACCGAGGCGATCTACCTGCTCGGCCGGGCGGCAGGCTGGCCGGCGCAGTTGGCGCTATGGCGCATGATCGACCGCGACGTCCTGGCCGTCGCTGAGCTCTCAGGCGAGCTGGCCGCGCGTTCGGCGGAGCTGATGGGCAAGTACCGCGACCATCCGATGGACTTCGCCGACGCGACGCTCGTCGCGGTCGCCGAAGAGCGCGGCGCGCGCGTGATCTTCTCGCTGGACAGCGATTTCAGGTCGTACCGGCTGCGCGGTGGCCGGCACCTCGACCTGGTTCCCAGCTGACGACACCACGAGCGGTGCGCCGCCCCGCGGCGACGCCGTCGGCAGTGGCGCCCGAGGCTGACGTAGGCTCACGCCGCGATGCCCGACACACCCACTCCTGGTCCGCCGCTTCCCGAGCATCCCGAGCTGCGCGAGATCGCGCTGGCGATCGATCCGGAGGCGATCGCCTACACCCCGCTGGCCGAGCTCGAGGGCGTCGGCGCGAAGGCGATCCGCGACGCTGGCGCGATTCCGGTGGCGGAGCTCTGATCCGGGGAACTTGGGCCGTTGCATGCGCCGGTTGTCAGGTGACGACAGATCAGTCATCATGCGTGAATGGATGCGGCGCAGTTCCTGAGGTCGACGCGTGAGAGGCACGGGCTCAGTCAGCGCAGGCTCGCGCTGCGTGCGGGCACCGGTCAGGCGGCGATAAGCCGGATCGAACGGGGGGAGGTGTCGCCGACGGCCGAGACGCTCCAGCGGCTGCTGGTCGCGATGGGTGAAGAGCTGCGATTCGAGGCGCGGCCCCTCGAACGCGACTACGACCCGCAGCACATGCGGGCCACGCTTGCGCGACCGCCGGCCGATCGCATGCAGCTCGCAATGTCTTGGAATCGGCTCGCGGGACGCTTGAGCGCCGCCGGACGGCGGGCACATGCCGGCTGACGGGTCGTCCGATCTGCTTGATGCCGAGCGGATCTTCGAGGCGCTTGGCGAACATGAAGTCGACTACGTGCTGATCGGTGGGTTGGCGGTCCAGACTCACGGTCACGCGCGGATGACGAACGACGTTGACGTGATCCCCGCCCCCAACCGCGCAAACCTGGAGCGGCTCGCGGCGGCCCTTCGCTCGATCGGAGGGAAGGTGCTCAACCCCGGCCACGAGCGCCTCGAGATCAGCGCGGCGATGCTCCCGCGCGCGACGATCTGGCAGATCGCGACGCGTCACGGAGACGTCGACGTGCTCAACGACGCACCGGGAGCCGGGTCATACGAGGAGCTGCGCGAGCGTGCGCTCGTGATCGAGCTCGGCGAGCTGCGTGTCCAGGTGGCCGGCCGCGATGATCTGATCCGGATGAAACTCGCGCGCGGTCGCGCTCGTGATCTCGCTGATGTCGCTGCGCTGACGGACCCCGCGGCGGAGTGAGCGGCTCGCCGTCATTGTCGGGCGGTTCTGCTCCGAATCGGCCGCGCTGACGGGAGACGGCCTATGGTTGCCGCGTGAGCGCCCGCCGTCCACCGCTGCCCCCGGGCCCCTGGCTGGTCGTCGGGCTCGCGCGCTCAGGCGCCGCCGCGGCTCGGGCGCTCTGGGCGCACGGCGAGCCGGTCATCGGGGTTGACGCGGGCGAGCCTGAGGAGGCGGCGCAGCTCCACCACGAAGGACTCGAGATCTGGACGGGGATCGACGGGCTGGGCGAGCTGCGGCGCGCCCGAGCCGTCGTCAAGAGCCCCGGTGTCCCGCGTGAGGCGCCGCTGATCGTCGCGGCGCGGCGCATCGGGTTGCCGGTCATCGGCGAGCTGGAGCTTGGCTGGCGGCTCGTCGAACGCCCTTTCGTCGCGGTCACCGGCACCAACGGCAAGACGACGACGGTCGAGCTGCTCGGCGCCATCTGGCGCGCTGCGGGCCGCGAAGTGGCCGTCGCGGGCAACGTCGGGACTGCCGTCACCTCGCTCGTCGACCGGCTGCCCGAGGACGCGACAATCGTCTGTGAGGCCAGCAGCTTCCAGCTCGAGGATGCGCTCGCCTTCGCGCCCGAGGTCGCCGTGCTGCTCAACGTCACGCCCGATCACCTCGACCGGCACGGCACCTTCGAGGACTACCACGCCGCGAAGCTGCGCATCTTCGAGCGCCAGCGTCCCGACGACGTCGCCGTGTTGCCGTGCGAGCTGGCCGGGCGTCGCGTCGGCCCCGCGCGGCGCGTCACGTTCGGCGGCGCTGACGGGGACCTCGCGCTGCGCGACGGCATCCTGGAGTGGGAGGGCCGCGAGCTGCTGCCGGCGGCCGAGATCCGGCTTCGCGGCGCCCACAACGCGCAGAACGCGATGGCCGCCGCGGCAGCGGCGCTCGCGTACGGAGTTGAGCCAGGCGCGGTCGTCCAGGCGCTGCGGACGTTCGCGGGCGTGGAGCATCGCCTCGAGGAGGTCGCGAGGCTCGACGGCGCTCTCTGGGTCAACGACTCGAAGGCGACGAACGTCGCCTCGACCACGGTCGCGCTCGCGTCGTTCGACGCGCCCGTGCACCTGATCCTCGGCGGACAGGCGCAGGGCCAGAGCTTCGACGCGCTGCGCACGCCCGTCGCCGAACGGGTCGCGGACGTCTACCTCGTAGGCGAAGCGGCGCCGCAGCTGCGCGCCGCGCTCGGCGGCGTCGTGCCGCTGCACGACTGCGGCGACCTAGAGGTCGCGGTGCAGCGCGCATACGCCGCGGCGCGGCCCGGCGAGGTCGTGCTGTTGTCGCCGGCGTGCAAGAGCTTCGACCAGTTCCGGGGAGGGTTCGAGGAACGCGGGGCGCGCTTCAAGGAGCTGGTGGCGGCGCTGTCGGGCTGACGGGCGGTGAGCGTGGTGCCCGGTAGCCGCATCCGGCTCGATCCGTCACCCGCCGACCTAGACTCGCAGGCATGAGCCGCATGACCCGCCTGCGCCTGGCGTTTGCCTGTGCGCTCGCCGCCGCGCTGGTCGCCGGATGCGGCGGGGACGAGAAGCAAGCGCCGGAGGGCAAGCGCTTCGACGCATCCGCGATCAGTGATCCCGGCCCGATCCACGTCCACGGCCTCGGGATCAACCCGGCGGACGGGGCACTGTTCATCGCCACGCACACCGGCCTCTTCCGCGCGGGCGGTGGCGAGGACCGCGCGAAGCGCGTAGCTGAGCGCTATCAGGACACGATGGGCTTCACGATCGTCGGTCGTGATCGCTTCCTGGGCTCCGGGCATCCGGACCTGCGCGAGAAGCTCCCGCCGTTCCTCGGGCTGATCGAGTCGCGCGACGCCGGGCGGACATGGAAGCCCGTGTCGCTGCTGGGCAAGCGCGACTTCCACGTCCTCGAGGCGAGCGGCCGGCGCGTGTACGGGTTCGGCTCGGACTTCGAGACCCGCCAGGCGGGCCTGATGGTCAGCGACGACGACGGCCGGACCTGGGAAGACCGCGACGCGCCCGAGGCGCTGCTGTCGCTCGCGATCGACCCCGCTGACCCCGACAAGATCGTCGCCTCCGGGGAGGAGGGGATGTATGCGTCGAAGGACACCGGTCGTGGCTGGCGGCCGGTCGCAGGTGCCGCGTCGCTGCTGGCGTGGCCGGCCCGCGGTGACCTGTTCGCGATCGCGTTCGATGGAAGCGTCTCCCGCAGCGCGGACCGCGGGCGCAACTGGCGGGTCGTCGGGGCCCTGGACGGCGAGCCGGCGGCGTTCGAGGCGCCCAGCGCGCAAGAGCTGTACGCGGCACTTCACGACGGGACGATCATGCGCTCCGTCGATGGCGGCCGGTCATGGTCGGTTCGCTCGAAGCCGTAGCGGCGAGCAGCCTCAACTCGGGATGTGCCCGGCCTCGGGGACTGTGCAGGCCCGACACCCGGTGTGAGTGCAGAAGGACTCCATCGCCCCGCGCAGAAGGGGCTCTCGATGGCGACCGCCGCCCGCGCCACGACAGCCGCAGCGCCGAAGGCGCGTACGCGACGCGTGGAGGAGGACGTGCTGCTGACGGCGATCATGTGCCTGCTGGCCTTCGGCGCGGTGATGGTCTACAGCGCCTCGTCGGCGAACACCGTGATCCAGGGGGGCGGCGACGGCACCGACTTCCTCGTCAAGTACGTGATGTACGGCGCGGTCGGGCTCTGCCTGATGTCGCTCGTCGCGCGCCGGCCGCTGGGGCAGGTGCTGAACTTCACCGGGCCGCTTCTCGGCATCGCGCTGCTCTGCCTCGTTCTGGTCAAGGTCCCGAGCATTGGCGTCGAGGTCAACGGAGCGACTCGCTGGCTAGGTGCCGGGCCGCTGACGTTCCAGCCCAGTGAGCTGGCCAAGCTGGCGCTGATCCTCTACGCGGCGCGCTTCCTGGCCGAGCGCCCGCGCGGCTTCCGCACGCTCGGTGAGCTGCTGCCGCTCGGTCTCGCGACCGGGCTGGTCGTCGTGCTCGTCGCGTCGCAGCCCGACCTGGGCACGACCCTGGTGATCATCGCGACGATGATGGCGATCCTCTTCGCGGCAGGCCTGCCGCTTCGCTGGCTGGCCGGCATCGCGGGCTCGGGCGCCACGCTGGTGCTGCTCTACTCGATGACCGCGGACTACCGGCGCGCTCGGCTCACGTCCTTCCTGAACCCCTGGGACAGTGCCGGCGACATCGGCTTCCAGGCGGTGCAGGGCCAGATCGCGCTCGGCTCCGGCGGGGCGCTGGGCAACGGCCTCGGTGAGTCCGTGCAGAAGATCGCCTACCTGCCCGAGGCGCACACCGATTTCATCCTCGCGATCATCGGTGAGGAGCTCGGCGTGGCCGGCGTGTTCGGGCTGATCGTGCTCTACGGGCTCGTCGCCTGGGCTGGGATGCGGATCGCCCAGCAGGCCAAGGGCCGCTACGCGGCGCTCGTCGCCGGCGGCGTCACGAGCCTCATCCTCTGCCAGGCGACGCTCAACATGTTCGTCGTGCTCGGCCTCTCGCCGCTGACCGGCGTGCCGCTGCCCTTCATCTCGTACGGCTCGACCAATCTCGTGGTGCTGCTGATCGGCGCCGGGCTGCTGATGAACGTCTCACGCGGGGGCTCCGTGCACCTGCGTGCAGTCACGGGCGGGCGCGATCAGGCACGATCCCGCGCTGATGCCCGAGCCGACGTACGTGATCGCCGCGGGGGGGACAGCCGGGCACGTGGTGCCGGCGCTCGCGGTGGCCGCCGAGCTGCGGGCTGACGGTGCGCGCGTCGTCTTCGTCGGCGGGCAGCGAGCCGAGCGCGAGCTCGTGCCTCGTGCGGGCTTCGAGCTGCGCCAGATCGAGGTCGAGGGGCTCAGTCGCACGAACCCGCTCAAAGCCGGGCGCGCGCTGCTGAAGGCGGTCGGCGCCGTGCGCGCGGCGGGCAGGCTGCTGGACGAGCTGCGGCCCGCGGCCGTGATGGGCGGCGGCGGCTACGTCGCGGGCCCGGTCGGGGTCGCCGCGGCGCGGCGCCGGATCCCGCTCGTTCTGACCGAGGCCGACAGCCACCTCGGTCTCTCCAACCGGCTTCTCGCGCGCAGGGCGAGCCGCGTCTGCCTCGCGTTCGCGCTCGATGGCCGCTCGGGAGGGCGGTACCTGGTGACGGGGCGGCCCGTACCACCGCCGGCTGCTGACGCCGTCGCCGCGCGTCAGCGCTTCGGGTTCGCGCCGTCCGACACGGTGCTCGTCGTCTTCGGCGGCTCACTCGGCGCGCGCTCGATCAACGAGTCGGCCGTCGAGGCCTTCGGCGATGCGGCCGCAGGCTTGCGCGTGCTGCACGCCGCCGGCCAGCGCGACCTGGCGGCGCTGCGTCAGCGTCCGCTGGGCGACCACTACGACCTGCGCGGCTACGTCGACGACTTCGCGCAGGCGCTGGCCGCAGCGGATCTCGTCGTGGCGCGCTCGGGCGGCTCGATCTTCGAGGTCGCTGCCGCCGGCAGGCCGGCGATCCTCGTGCCCTACCCGCACGCCGCCGGTGACCATCAGGCCGGCAACGCGCGCTGGATGGCGGCCGGGGGCGCGGCGGTCGTCGTGCCCGACGCCGAGCTGACCGCCGAGCGCCTGTCGAGCGAGGTCGCGGCGCTGCTCGGCGACCGCGAGCGCCTCGCGGCGATGGCCGCTGCGTCAAAGGAACTCGCGCGGCCCGGCGCAGCTCGAGCGATCGCGGACGAGATCGTCGCCGCGGGCGCGGCTCGGTCCGCAGCGACGTGAAGCTTCCGGTCGCCGGGTCGCTCCTGCGGCGAGCGAGCGCCGTGCGGAGGTGCCCGCGGCGGCGCCGGGTCATCGGGCCCCCGCGGGATCTCACGTCCCCGTGCGCTACTCGGCGGTGATCGCTCCGTACATGCCGGCCTGGTAGTGGCCGGCGATGTTGCAGATCATCACGTATGTTCCGGCTGGGAGATCGAAGGTCTTCGACTTCGCATCACCCGCCTCAACATCGGCGATCTCGCCCACCACATCGCCGAGCTTTTCCTCGTCTACACGGCCGGCCTGCGCCGTGAACGAGTCGGGAGCGGCATCCGTACGAACGACGATCAACTCGTGCATGACCTTGCCGACGTTCCGCGCGGTCACCTCCACCTTGCCCGCGGCAACCGTCACGTCCTGAGGCTTGAAGTAGAACTCGCCCATCCCGACGCTCACCTGCGTTCCCGCTGTCGCGGGCGTCGTGGCCTGAGTCGTCGTCACCGGCGCGTCCGTCGTCGCATCGCCGCTTGATTTGTCGCCACCGCAGCCGGCGACGGCGAGCGCGACGCCCGTGACCAGCAGCAGCGGGAACTTTCCGAAACGTCCCATCAAGAGTCTCTCTTTTCGTCGGTTGGCGCCGCCGATCTTCGGTTGTCGAGCCGCGCCCTACATCCGGGTCGGTTACGGGTCGGCGCGTGGGAACTACCGTGTCGGCGCTCGGACTTCCGCGCGTCGCGGCGTCCGGTGCCGGCCGCTCGCGCCCCCGCGGTGACGTCGCCGACAAATCTCATCTAGCGTCCTGCCCGATGCCCGACCCTCGCCCCTGGACCGGTCGCCATCTGCACCTCGTCGGAATCGGCGGCGCGGGGATGAGCGGCTATGCGGCCGTCGCGGCGCAGCTCGGCGCGACGGTCAGTGGGTCCGACCGGGCAGAGTCGCCGGCGCTCGAGCGGCTGCGTGCCGCGGGGATCGACGCGCGCGCCGGTCACGAGGCGGCCAACCTGCCTGCGGCGGATGACACGCTCGTGGTTCGCTCGACGGCGATCGGCGACGACAACCCCGAGGTCGGCGCGGCGCGCGAGCGCGGGCTCGACGTCGTCCCGCGCGCGGAGCTGCTGCGCGAGCTGAGCGCGCTCAAGCGCACGATCGCGGTCGCCGGCGCTCATGGCAAGACGACGACCACGGGCATGACTGCGCACGTGTTGCTCGAATGCGGGGTGGACCCTGCCTACCTGATCGGCGGCGAGCTGCGCACGACGGGCCTCAACGCCGCGTGGGGCGACGGCGACTGGCTCGTCGTGGAGGCAGACGAATCGGACCGCTCGATGCTGTCGCTGAACGTCGAGGTCGCCGTCGTCACCAACGTCGAGCTCGACCATCACTCGACGTACGGCTCGCTGCAGGAGGTGCGCGAGGTCTTTCGCGAGTTCCTGCAGCGCCCGGCGCAGGCCGTCATCTGGGACCGCCCCGACCTTCTCGGGCTGCGCGGCGATCGCCCGGTCGTCGCCTACGAAGCGCACGACGTCGATCTCGGCGACGGGGGCTCGCGGCTGGTTTGGCGCGGGCACGACGTGCGGCTCGCGGTCCCCGGCCTGCACAACGCGCGCAACGCGGTCGCCGCGCTCGAGGCCGCGGCCCTGGCGGGCGCCGACCCCGCACGCGCGGCGCAGGCGATCGCCACGTTCAGCGGCGCCGGGCGGCGCTTCGAGACGCTGGGGCGGACGGCGTCAGGCGCGCTTGTCATCGATGACTACGCCCACCATCCGACAGAGGTCGCGGCGACGATCGCCGCCGCGCGGACGCTCGGGGCGCGGCGGGTCCTGGTCGCGTTCCAGCCCCACCTCTATTCGCGCACGCAGCACCTCGCGGGGGCGTTCGGCCGGGCGCTCGCGGCCGCCGACGTCGCGTGCGTGCTCGACGTGTACCCGGCGCGCGAGCGTGCATCGGACTTCCCGGGCGTGACCGGGCGTCTCGTCGCCGAGGCGGTGGCCGACGCGGCGCCGGGCCGCGATGTGCTCTGGCTACCGCGCTTCGACGACGCCGAAGCGGTCCTGCGCGGCCGACTGCGCGACGGCGACGTGCTGCTCGTGCTGGGCGCCGGCGACGTGCGTACGCTCGGCGAGCGGCTCGTCGCCTGACGGCGCCCGGCTTCCGCGGCCTGGGCGAGTTACTCACGCATGGCGTGCTTTCTGCGCCAGCGTCGTCAGCCGAGCGCGGCCAGCGCGCGCTCGGCGTCGTCGGTCGGCCGGCGACCGCGTGGTTGTCGCGGACATCGAGGTCGAGGTGGCGTGGCGGGCGGCACAGCTGTTGCGGTCACCGGGAGCGATCGACCGTCCCGCGCTACCCGTCGGGGTGTGCACTGCGAGACGTTCACCTCGTGCGCCGGCGCGAAGGCTCTGTCGCGCACGAGCGCGGAGGCTCTGTCGCGTAACGAGCGCCGAGGCCCTGTCGCGTACGAGCGCCGAAGGCTCTGTCGCGCGTGGCCCGCGGCGCCTCCGACGAGCTGCCGGCAGATCACGGCGCGCCGCTCGACAGCAGCCTGAGCCAACCGGACACCCATGGTCGATACAACTCGCCACAGTGCCCGCCCGCGCAACTGGATGCGGCCTGTGTGAGCCAACGTCCCGGCGCGCGCGGGGAGGAAGAGCCGGCCTCGCGACGAAGGGGCTGGTGGATGTCCGCGCATTTCGCCGCCTCGCCGCGATCCTTCCGCCTCCGGCTCCCGGAACTCCGGCGCCCAGCGCTGAACAAGCTGCTGGCGGTCGCCGCCGCTGCGGCGCTGTTGTCGGCTGGTTGGCTCTGGCTGCGCGATTCGTCGCTCGTCTCCGTGGAGCGCGTCGCGGTCAGCGGCGCGTCGGGAAGCCAGGCCGGCGCGATCCGCTCAGCGCTGGAGTCCTCCGCGAGTGACATGACCACCCTCAACGTCGACGTAGGGGCTCTGCGCGACGCAGTCGCGCGCTTCCCGCTCGTGCGCGACCTCGAGATATCGCCCGACGTTCCGCACGGACTGCGCATCCGCGTGATCGAGCGCGTGCCTGTGGGAGCCATCCGCGCCGGCGGCGTGACGGTCGCGGTGGCCGAGGACGGGACGATCCTGCGGGGCATGCCGGCCGGCGACCTGCCGCGGATCGTCTCGCGCGTGTCCCCGGGCGGGGCGCGCGTCAGCGATCGCAGGACCCAGGTCAAGGTCGCGGTGCTGGCGGCTGCCCCGCGGCACATGCGCGCGCGGATCCTGCGCGTGACGTTGGGACCCCAGGGCCTGATCGCCGTGCTGGCATCGGGCCCCAGGCTGCGCTTCGGCGACGGGTCGAGGCTCACGGCCAAGTGGATCGCCGCGACGCGTGTGCTTCGTGACCCGGCAGCGGCAAGCGCCGCATACGTCGATCTGCGCGTGCCTGAACGACCGGCGGCCGGTGGCTTGACGGTCGAGCAGGGCGGCACCCAGGTGCAGGCGAGTGCCGCGCCATCGCCGGTGGCGCCGGCGAGTCCTGCGCAGGCTGTCGTCCCCACAGACGTGACCGCGCACCCGACGGCTCCCGCGCAGCCGCCCGCCGCTCAGCCGGCCACGACGCAGCAGCCGACGCCGGTGACCGTCCCCTGAGCAAGGCCCTCGGCGCGACGCCTCAGTCGCTGTGACCCGGCCGGAAAAGACCAAGGCGCGAGGCTCACCCTCGACTTACGAACGAGGCTAGCGCGACCACCAACCCTCAAGTCCCACTCGACCTACCGGCAGGGTGCAACGGTTCTTGCCGCGATAGCCTGTCGTTGACACCGGCGGATGCCGATGCGTACGGTGGTTTTGCTCCAGAGCCCGTTCCGCGGGCGTAAGTCTTAATCCTAACTCGAGGGTCGGTCGGAATCGCATGATGGAATCCAGCGGCACCTATCTCGCCGTCATCAAGGTCGTCGGCGTCGGCGGAGGTGGAACCAACGCCGTCAACCGGATGGTCGACGCAGGCCTACGCGGCGTCGAGTTCATCGCGGCCAACACTGACGCCCAGGCGCTGCAGATGTGCGACGCCGACATCAAGCTGAACATCGGCCACGACCTCACCAAGGGGCTCGGCGCAGGAGCCGACCCCGAGGTCGGGTTCGGCGCGGCCGCGGAGTCCCGCGACGAGATCAAGGAGGCGCTCAAGGGCGCGGACATGGTCTTCGTCACCGCCGGTGAAGGCGGCGGCACCGGCACCGGTGCGGCGCCCGTCATCGCGGAGATCGCCAAGAACGAGATCGGCGCGCTGACCGTCGGCGTGGTCACCAGGCCGTTCGAGTTCGAGGGCTCCCAGCGCATGCGCTCCGCGGAGGAGGGCGTTCAGCGCCTACGCGAGGTCGTCGACACGCTGATCGTCATCCCCAACGAGCGCCTGCTGTCCACGGTCGAGCGCCGGACGCCGATCCTCGAGGCGTTCCGCGAGGCCGACAACGTCCTGCGCCAGGGCGTTCAGGGCATCACCGACCTGATCACCATCCCCGGCCTCATCAACCTCGACTTCGCCGACGTGCGCACGATCATGTCGGACGCCGGCTCGGCGCTGATGGGCGTCGGAACCTCGAGCGGCGAGTCGCGCGCAGTCGATGCCGCCAAGGCTGCCATCGAGAGCCCGCTGCTCGAAGACTCGATCGACGGCGCGACCGGCATCCTGCTCAACATCACCGGCGGACGCGACCTCGGCCTCTTCGAGGTCAACGACTCGGCGGAGATCGTCCACGCCGCCGCCGACCCCAGCGCCAACATCATCTTCGGAGCCGTCATCGACGAGTCGATGGGCGACGAGGTCCGCGTCACCGTGATCGGCACGGGCTTCGACCACGGGCGCTCCCGCGGGCGCGTCGCGCGCGAGGAGACCCGCCGCCGCGCCGAGCGCAGCTCCGGCGATCGCTCCCCGCGCGTCGGTCGCGGCGAGCGCACGGATCTCGAGATCGACGATGACGATCTCGATATCCCCGCCTTCCTGAAGTAGCGCCTTGCGTCGCGGATCTCGCGGCGGCTGAGGCCACCCGCGCGCCGGGGAACGCGCCTCCAGCACGCCCTCCCGGCCGCGTGCGGCCTCATCCATCCGCGATCTCTCGCTCCTGTCGTCGTCTGGCCGCAGGCTGCAGGTCATCTCGCTCCTGTCTGTGGTTGACGGGTGGCTCGGCTCGGCCTGCCTGGCGGCAGTCCTGCCTGGGTGTCGTGGTGCGACACCGATCCAGGACGGCTGGCTGGAAAGTCACGCGCTAGCGTCCGCTGGAATGACCGATGTCGCCCTTCGCCGCACGCCCCTCTATGACCGCCACGTCGCGGCGGGAGCGCGGATCATGCCGTTCGCGGGCTGGGAGATGCCCGTGCAGTACAAGGGGATCCGGGAGGAGCACGCTGCCGTTCGCGGCGCGGCGGGGATCTTCGACGTCTCGCACATGGGGGAGGTGGAGACCACCGGGCCGGAGGCCGCCAGGTTCCTTCAGCGCGTGCTCTCCAACGACGTGAGCAAGCTCGACGTCGGCGGCGCGCAGTACAGCGTCCTCTGCCGTGAGGACGGCGGTGTGCTCGACGATCTCTTCACCTACCGGCTCGGCGAGGACCACTACCTGACGGTCACCAACGCCGCCAACCACGACAAGGACCTCGCCTGGATGCGCTCGCGAGCCGAGGGCTTCGAGGCCGTCGTCGAAGACCGCCTCGAGCACTGGGCGATGCTCGCGATCCAGGGTCCTCAGGCGCGCTCGATCGTCGAGTCGTTCGCGTCGGGTCCGCTGCCCGCCCGCTTCAAGACCGCGACGCTGCGTCTCGCCGGTCACGAGGTGCTCGTCTGCGGTACGGGCTACACGGGCGAGGACGGCGTCGAGGTGCTTTGTCCACCCGACGCGGCGACTCCCATCTGGGACGCGGCATGCGCCGGCGGCGCGGTTCCCGCCGGTCTCGGCGCGCGCGACACGCTGCGGCTGGAGGTCTGCTACCACCTCTACGGCAACGACCTGATGGAGTCGCGCGGGCCGATCGAGGCCGGCCTGGGCTGGTGCTGCAAGGAGGACACGGGCTTCATCGGGTCCCAGGCCGTCCGATCGGCCCGCGAGTCAGGCCCGGCCGAGAAGCTGGTCGCGTTCACGATCCCCGCAGGCGGGATCGCGCGCCGGGGCAATGCCGTCGTCGGCGGGGGCGAGGTCACCAGCGGCACGATGTCGCCGTCGCTCGGAGTCGGGATCGGAATGGCCTACGTTCCCGCGGAACGGGCCACATCGGGCGAGCGCCTGACGGTCGACGTTCGCGGCCGCGAGCGCGAGGCGGTAATCGCCGACAAGCCGCTCTACAAGCCCGGCGCATAGGATCGCGCCGACCCCGCGCGAAGGAGACACCCATGGCAGACGCGAGCTATCCCGACGACCTCCTGTACCACCTCGAGCACGACTGGGCTCGAATCGAGGACGACGGCGCGAGGTTCGGCGTCACCTGGTACGCGCAGGACGCGCTCGGCGAGGTCGTGTTCTTCGACCCCCCGGTCGTTGGCACGATCGTCACGGCAGGCGAGCCCTACACCGAGGTCGAGTCGGTGAAGGCGGTCAGCGACGTCGTCGCGCCGCTCTCGGGCGAGGTGATCGAAGTCAACGAGGCGCTCGGTGACAAGCCGGAGGCGATCAACGACGATCCCTACGGCGAGGGCTGGATGGTCAAGGTCCGTCTGAGCGACCCTGCGGAAACCGGCGACCTGCTCGACGCGGCGGCCTACCAGGCGACGCTGGGCTAGTGTCGTGATTCGTTAGTTCGCAAGTAGCCTGCGGGCGTCTCGCCGCCCGTGGCAGCACCCATCGACTCGCCTGTGCCACCAGCACAGGCTTCATCGCCGGCCGCTCCCGCGACCGACGATACATCCCACATCCTGCATCGGAACTTCCGACTCACGACACTAGATGGTGGTCCGCGGAGCGGGCTCCTACCCTTTGGTCCTGCCGCCGTACACCGACCCCCGAGGAACCCGTGAGCCGGTACACCGCCGTCACCCCCGCTGACCTCGACGTGATGCTGGCCACGATCGGAGCCGCATCCGTCGACGAGCTGTTCGACCAGATCCCCGATGGCGTGCGCCTGCGCGAGCAGCTCGACCTGCCCGCCGGAATGACCGAGCAGGACGTGTACGGGCACCTGCTCGACCTCGCGCGGCGCAACACGTCGGCCGAGGACGAGATCACCTTCCTGGGTGCCGGCATGTACGACCACTACGTCCCTGCCGTGATCGACATGCTGCTCGGGCGCTCGGAGTTCCTGACGCCGTACACGCCCTACCAGCCGGAGATCAGCCAGGGTGGCCTGCAGGTGATGTTCGAGTATCAGACGGCGATCTGCGAGCTGACCGGGCTGCCGGTCTCAAACGCCTCGGTCTACGAGGGACCGAGTGCCGTGGGCGCCGCCGGCTACCTGGCCAAGCTCGCGAACGGAAAACGCAAGCTCGTCGTCTCACGCGGGCTGCACCCGCACAGCCGCGAGACGCTGCGCACGCTCTCGCACGGCTACGGGACCGAGGTCGTCGAGGTGCCGCTGCGCGATGGCGTGACGGATCCCGACGCCTGGGCGGCGGCGATCGACGACGACACCTGCGCAGTCTTCTTCCAGCAGCCGAACGTGCTGGGCGCGGTCGAGGACGCGGCCGCGCTCGCCGCCGCGGCCAACGACTCGCCGGCGGTCGTCGTCGGCTCGTACGACCCGCTGCCGCTCGGAATCCTCGCGACGCCGGCCGAATGCGGCGTCGACGTCGCCGTCGGCGAAGGCCAGACGCTCGGCAACCGCCTGGACTTCGGCGGGCCGTCGTTCGGCTTCTTCGCGGCCAGCGAGGCCTACCTGCGCCGCATGCCGGGACGCATCGCGGGTGAGACGCGCGACGTCGACGGGCGCCGCGGCTTCGTGCTCACGCTTCAGACGCGTGAGCAGCACATCCGCCGCGAGAAGGCGACCTCCAACATCTGCACCTCGCAGGCACTGAACGCGCTCGCCGGCGTCGTCTACCTGAGCTGGCTCGGACGCGAGGGCATCGTCGAGCTCGCCGAGCTGATGCTCCAGCGCACCGCCTATGCGCGCGACACGCTGGCCGCGCTGGACGGGGTCGAGCTGCTGCACGAGCAGCCCGTCGTGCGCGAGTTCGCGCTGCGGCTCGACGTCGGCGGGCTCGACGGTGTGCGCCGCGTGATCTCGAGCTGCCAGGACGAGGGCGTCAACCCCGGCTACGCGCTGGGGCGCGACTACGAGGAGCACCCGGAGGGCCTGCTCGTGGCGATCACCGAGCAGCGCACGAAGGACCACGTCGATCGCCTGGCCGACGTGCTGGCGCGCGCGGTGGCCGCCGAACGAGCCCGCGCCGGCGCCGGCCACGAGGTGCCCGCATGAGCCCCGCCAAGACGGCCGGCGGCACGCCGATGCAGCGCGAGGTCGTCGAGACGATCTTCGAGAAGGGTGCTCCAGGGCGCCGTGCGTTCGCGTGCCCGCAGGCCGGCGTGCCCGCGCGCGATCGCCTCGAGCTGCTGCCGGCGCGTCTGCGCCGCGCGCAGGCCGCTCGCCTGCCGCAGGTCTCCGAGCCCGAGCTGGTGCGCCACTATGTGCGCCTCAGCCGCCGCAACTTCGATCTGGACTCGGGCTTCTATCCGCTCGGCTCGTGCACGATGAAGCACAACCCGCGCCTGCACGAGCGGGTCACGGCGCTGCCCGGCCACGCGCGCCTGCACCCGTTGCAGGATCCGGCGCGCGCGCAGGGCGCGCTCGAGCTGATGTGGAACCTGGAGCGCGCGCTCGGTGAGATCGCCGGTCTTCCGTACGTCTCCCTTCAGCCCTCGGCGGGCTCGCACGGAGAGCTCGCGGGCCTGCTGCTGACGCGCGCCTACCACGAGGAGCGCGGGGAGTCGCGCCACAAGATCCTCACACCCGACACCGCGCACGGCACGAACCCGGCGACGGTGACGATGGCCGGCTACGAGGTCGTCAAGGTCGGCACGAACGCCGACGGCGGGGTCGACATCCAAGATCTGCGCTCGAAGGTCGACGCGGACGTCGCTTGCCTGATGCTGACGAACCCCAACACGCTGGGAATCTTCGATCCCAACATCGAGCAGATCGCCGCGCTCATGCACAGCGTCGGAGCGACGCTCTACTACGACGGCGCGAACCTCAACGCCGTGATGGGCAAGTCGCGCCCCGGTGACATGGGCTTCGACATCGTCCATTTCAATCTCCACAAGTCGTTCACGCAGCCACACGGCGGGGGCGGCCCGGGCTCAGGCCCGATCGCCGTCTCGGGCCGCATGGAGCCGTTCCTGCCGCGCCCGGTGATCACGCGCAGCGAGGGCGCTGACGGAGCGCTCTTCGGCCTCGACGAGGATCGTCCGCAGTCGATCGGCAAGCTGCGCGGATTCCAGGGCAACTACGGCTGCTTCGTGCGCTCGTACGCCTACATCTGCTCACTCGGTGCCGACGGCCTGCGCGACGCCAGCGAAATCGCGGTGCTGAACGCCAACTACCTGTTGGCGCGCCTGCGTGAGCTGTGCGGCGACGCGCTGCCGCTGGCGTTCGGCGAGCGCTGCATGCACGAGTTCGTCCTCTCCGGCGCCCCGCTCAAGCGAGATCTCGGGGTGCGCACGCTGGACGTCGCCAAGCGGCTGCTCGACCACGGCTTCCATCCGCCGACGGTCTACTTCCCGCTGCTGGTCGACGAGGCGATGCTGATCGAGCCCACGGAGACCGAGACTAAAGAGACACTCGACGCGTTCGCAGAAGCGCTGGCGGCGGTCGTCAAGGAGGCGCGCGAGGATCCGGAGATCGCGCTCAACGCGCCCTACACGACGCCCGTGCGCCGCCTCGACGAGGCCGGCGCGGCCAAGAACCCGGTGCTCCGCCAGCAGCTCTGAGCGGGACCGGCGGCGCCGGCGCCGGCGCAGGGGACCCGCCGGCTCGCGGCCGGGGGCGCCGGCCGCCGTCGTGCCGGTTTACGGCAAGATGCGCCCCATGCCCGACGCCACGATGACCCTGCAGGAGCGCCGCATGGAGCTCGTCCGCGAGCACATGGCGTCTGAGAACGAGCACCGCTTCGACGACACGCTGGAGACTTTCGACCACCCGCGCTACGAGATCGTCCCGATCGGCGACATCCACGACGGGCCCGAGGAGGTCGCGGAGTACTACCGGGCTTCACGCACGGCGTTCCCCGATCAGCGCAACGAGAACGTCGTCGTGTACCAGTCTGAGGACGCGGTGATCGTCGAGTTCGACCTGCTGGGGACGATGGAGGGCGAGCTGCGCGGCATGGCACCGACCGGCCGGAGCTTCCGCTGCCGCATGTGCGCGTTCTTCCTCTTCGAGCCTGGGGGCGAGCGGATCGTCTGCGAGCGCGTCTACTTCGACCAGGCGACGATCGTCAAGCAGGTCATGGGTGAGGAGTAGCAGACGTCCCTTTACGGGAGCGAGCCGTCGCGATGCAGCCGTGTCTCAGCGCGAGACCAGGCACGAGCCGAAGCGCTTCTCGTAGCGCAGCGTCTCGCCGCGCGTCGAGCGCGCGACCACGATCACGGTGTGGGGGCGCGTCGGCTGGCGCCCCAGCTTGAACGGCCTCGATGTGCGCTTGCCGCTGGCCCTCGAGCGAACTCCGCGGTCGATGCGAACCGAGACGCTCTTCAGCTTCGTCCCGCGCGGCGCTGAGACGCGCAGCCGCACCCTGCGCGCGCGGGGGCACGCGAGCGCGCGCGGCAGACCCTTGACCGTGAGCCGCTTGCGCGCCGGTGGCCTGGGCTTGGGGATGGGCTTCGGGCCCGCCGGTGGCGCTGCAACGGATGAGGTCACGCCGGCGTCGGCAGAGCGCGGCAGGACCTGCAACGCGATCGCGCGCCTGGCGGTCTGGCCGCGCGCGTCGACCACGGTGACGGCCGGCTGGACCAGCCCCGGCTCGCCGAGCGTGACCGTCGCCAGCGGCGCTGCGGTCACCTGGTCGGTCGTGTCGTTGCCGTCGACGTCCCAGCGGTACTCGGCGATCGCGTCGTCACGGTCGAACGATCCCGACGAGTCGAGCGTCACGCTGTCGCCGGCGGTCGGCGTCGCCGGGCTCGCTGACAACGCCGGGCTCGGCGCCACGTTGCATTCGGGAAGCAGCAGTGAGAACGAGCGGATCACGCCGGGGTCGGGCGTCGAGAGGTCGCGAACGCGCAGTCTCCAGGTGCCCGCGAGCGGCATGCCGTTGAACGCGTCGAGCGACTGGGCGGGGCGCCAGCGACCCGTGAACGGGGCGTTTGCGGCCGTCGCCGACTGGATCGATACGGACGCCTCGTCATCGAGGATCGTGTCGGTGTAGTTGCGCCCGCTGGAGCCCACGTTGTCGATCAGCAGGACGCTCGTGCCGTCCGGCGCCTGGAGTCCGATCTCGAGATCTCCGACCCAGGCGTGCTCGATGTCGCCGATCTTCACGTCGAGATCCTCGACGACGCCCGGGCCCGTGATCGAGAGGGGAGCCAGGGTCCAGGCGGTGCTGGAGTCGGGAACGGCGATGGCCGGCGCGAACGTTGCGGTCCTGGGAGCGAAGCCCGCGCCCGGCGCGACGACCGTCGCGCCGCCGGAAACGGCGCCCGGTGCGAAGGCGCTGAGCGTGACGCTGACGACCGGCGTCGAGCCGCAGGCGTTTGCGGAGCGCTCGCCGCCGAGCGTCCCGGCCGGCCCCGCGCTGGAGCCCGGCGCGAGCGCGCCGAACGATGTCGTCGGGCTTGAGACCAGAACGCCCGGCGTGGTCGATGTGAGCGTTCCGGTCACCGGCGCCGATGCCACCGGGCCGGTGTTTGCGATCGTCGCCGAGACGCTGTAGGGCTCACGCGGCTCGAGCACGCCGTCACCGTCCTCGTCGACGATCTTGGTCCCGGTCGGAGTCAGGGCGGCGCGGCCGGTTGGGCCGCCGACGTTCGAGACCACCAGCGCGAAGTCCTGGTCGGTGCTCCCGCCGCCGGGAACCCCGTCGCCTGCGATGTTCGTCGCGCGCACGCGCACGGCGAGAGAGCTGAGCTGGCCCGCGGGGACTACGACGCTCTCGACGTTGTTGCGTGGGTCGGCCGTGCCGCCGGGGACCGAGACGCCGCCCGAGAGCTGGTTGCCGCGATACAGGACGCCGGCCCCCGTGACCTCGAGATCGAGGTCGTTGACGTACGAGGCGCCGACGAGCGGGCCGGGTGCGTCGGTCCAGGCGAGCGTGACCCGCACGGGCTGGGCGGGGCTCGTGACGTCGAAGGTCCGCGTGAAGCTCTGACCACTCTGGCTGAAGATCAGCGGCTCGTCGTCGAACCAACGCCCGGCGGTCGCCGCGCCGGCCAGGCGCGCCATGCCGAAACCCTGGTCGACACCGGGCGCGATCCCCGAGCCGCTGCCGGTGATCGGTGTCGCGCCGCCGACGAGCATCGCCTTGACCATCGCGGCGGAGGGCCATTGGCCGAGCGCGCGCTGGTAGGACCAGCGCGCCGCGGCCGCCACAGCGGAGACGGCCGGCGTGGCGTGCGAGGTGCCGCTGCTGGCCGAGTAGGCGGTGCCCGCGAAGAAGACGCCCAAGGGCGACGGGTCGACGCCGCAGATTCCGGTCCCGTCGAACGGTGACCCCGTTGCCCGCCAGCCCAGTCCGCTGACGTGCGTACCGGGGGCGACGAGATCCGGCTTGATGCGCCCGTCGGTCGTCGGGCCGCGGCTGGAGAAGGCGGCCATGTCCTGGGCGTTGTTGGCTTCCCCGTTGGGGCTGCCGCAGCCGTCGACGCCGAACGAGCGCTCGTTCTCGTCGGCACCGACCGTGATCACGTTCTTCGCAGTCCCGGGCGTGTTGATAGTGCGGGCGCCGGGGCCGTCGTTGCCCGCCGCGACGACCTCCACGAGCTGCTGCTCGCCGGGAAGCGAGGGGACCGCGTCGCGCACGATCGCGTCGAACTCCTGGGCGGTGGCGTCATACGCGCCGGCCGCGTCGCTGGAGCCCCAGGAGTTGTTGACGACTCGGGCGCCGTCGTAGCCGGCGCCGCCGGCGAGGTAGGCGTCCTCGGCGATCTGGCGGAAGGTCCTGCCGCCGCCGTCGAAGGCGCCGTCGCAGCGGAATAGCGTGGTACCGCCGAGCCGCGCGCGCGGCTCGATCCCGAGCCCATAGCGGAAGCCCGCGGCGTCCTTCGAGGTGGACGCGGCGCCGTCGTTGAAGCCCGCGATGATGCTCGCGTTGATCGTCCCGTGCCCGTCGCAGCCCTGGACGCCGGGTGGGTCGGCGGCGTCGGAGCTCAGCTTGTGCACGTACGCCAGGCGACTTGCTCCGGCCGGCGCTCCGCCCTCACGCAGGTCGTCGTATGTGGGGGTCGTCGTGCCATCGCCGATCGCCGTGTCGGTCACGTCGACGACGAACGGCAGCGTCTCCGGCGTCTCGGACGGCCCGAACAGGAGCGTGTCATGCGCCGTGAGGTAGCCGGCGCCGGGGCTCGCGGTGATGTCCCCGTTGGCGAGGATCAGTCCCTGGCGCTCGTCGAGCAGGCGCGGTGTGCGCTGTGCCTCGATCGCGACGAGGCCGGCATCGGAGGTAAGTTCGGCGATCCGCGAGGCATCGATCCTGGCGCGCAGCGTCGTGTACGGGCCGACGGCCGACGGCGGGCCGTCGATGGTGCCCAGCCGCGCGGCAATGCTGCGTGCGGATGCGCCGTCCGCTCCGGACAGCGTCTGGATCGCCACGCTGACGCGGCCGACGTCATCGACGCCGGGGGAGACCTTGTCGCTCGGCGCGAGCGCGAACGCGCCGCGCACCTCGGCGGCTGAAGCGACGTAGGCGCGCAGCGCGCCACGGGCCCGTCCCTCGGCGTGGACGAGCTCGGCGTTCTGCGCCAGGTAGCTCACGACGCGCACGCCTGTCGCGCGCAAGCTGGCGAGCCACTCGTCCTTCAGCGGTCCGACGAACTGCACGACGACGAGCAGGCGGCGATCACCCGGCGGGAGTCCGCTGCGCTTGCCGCGGCTGCGCCCGCGCGCGGCCTCGGCGGCCGGGTCGACGGAGCGCCGCTGGAGCGTGACGGCGCGCATGTCGTCGCGGCGCACGGCGCCGCCTGCAACGAGGGTCGCTGCGTCGCTGGGCGCGGCCTCGGCAAGCAGGAAGCCCTTGTAGCGCGCGATCGTCCGAATGGTCGGGCTGCGCAGCGCTGCTTCGCTGGCGGAACCGGCGGGAACCAGGTAGAGGGCCGAGGCTGAGATGCCCGAATCGGCGCTCGTAATGCGGGCGCTGACAGCTCCGCCCGCCGTAGCGACGAGCGCGAGCAGGAGGCCGACCACCACGATCGCTGTCATGGGGCGGCCTCCGGTCCTGGGGAGGGACCGGTTGTTCGGCATCACTTCCCCTGCCTATCGGCCGATCTCAGTTCGGAGTTGACCCCTATGAGGCTGACGGATCGGCCCCGCGTCTGGACGCATTGCCGAGCCGATAGCCTCCGGCGCCGCGTGCGCATCTTCTCGGGAATCCAGCCCACCGGCCGCAAGCACCTGGGCAATCACATCGGCGCCGTCCGCCAGTACGTCGAAGGCCAGGACCGCGCCGCGGCAGCAGGCGACCACGCGATCTATTGCATCGTCGACCTGCACGCGACGACGGTTCCCTACGAGCCGGCGATGCTGCGCGAGCGCCTCTACGACACGGCGGCGCTCCTGCTGGCCGCGGGGCTCGATCCCGAGCGCTGCATCCTCTTCCGCCAGGGCGATGTACGCGAGCACACAGAGCTCTGCTGGCTGCTGTGCTCGGTGACGTCGCTCGGCGAGCTGAGCCGGATGCACCAGTTCCGCGACAAGTCGATGGCCCAGCGCGAGCTCGTCTCGGCGGGACTGCTGTTCTACCCGGTGCTTCAGGCCGCCGACGTGCTGGCGTATCGCACGAACGAGGTTCCGGTCGGCGAGGACCAGCGTGAGCATCTGGAGCTGATGCGTGAGATCGCGCGGCGCTTCAACGCGCGCTTCGGCGACGGCGAGGACGTTCTCGTGATCCCTGAGCACCGCATCCCCGAGATAGGGGCGCGGATCATGGACCTGCAGGAGCCGACCCGGAAGATGTCGACGACCGGCGGCACCGAGGAGGGGACGGTCTACGTCCTCGACGAGCCGCAGGTGATCGAGAAGAAGATCAAGCGCGCGGTGACCGATTCGGCCGATCCGCCGCAGATCAGGCGCGGCGAGGACAAGCCCGGCGTCACGAACCTGATCGACCTGCTGGCGGCGTGTACGGGACGGACACCGCGGCAGGTCGAGGTCTCGATGGCTTCCGCCCGCGGATACGGCGATCTGAAGGCTGCGGTGGCCGAGGCGGTCATCGCCGAGCTCGCCCCGGTCCGCGAGCGCTACGCCGAGCTGCGTCCCGACGAGGCCGCGCTCGAGGCGGTGCTGGCGCGCGGCGCCGAGCAGGCGCGCGCGATCGCCTCGGGCACGCTCGCCGACGTCCGTGCGGCGATGGCGGTCGGGCCGGCAGCCGGGAGCTGAGGGAAATCGCGCTTGACGGGTCGACGGGGTCTCGGGGCGGCTGCGCAGGCGCAGCCTCCTGAGCGGTCCGACCCGGTCGCTACGGTGCTCGCCGTGATCGCCGCCCAGCTCGAGCTGGATCTCGAGGTCTTCACGGGACCGTTCGACCTGCTGCTGACGCTCGTCCTGCGCGAGGACGTCGACCTACTGGAGGTCGAGCTCGCCGACGTCGTCATCTCCTACCTCGATCACCTTGATCTGCGCGGTGACCTCGACCTCGAGGTCGCGACTGAGTTCCTGGTGCTGATTGCGGCCCTGCTCGAGCTCAAGTCGCGCTTGATGCTCCCGCGTGAGGACGACGGCCCGCTCGAGGACCTTGAGACCGGAGAGGCCGCCGAGGAGCTGCTCGCCCGCATGCTGGAGGCGCGGCGCTACCGGCGCGCGGCAGAGCACCTCGGCGATCTGCTCGCCGCCGAGCACGGCCACCGCTTCAGGAGCGCGCCGCTGCCGCCGTTCCTGCGCAAGGTGACCTTCGAAGTGACGCAGGCCGCCTACTCGCCCGCGCGCCTGGGGTCGGCGATCGGCTCGCTGCTGCGCACGCCGCCCGCGCTGAACCTGTCGCACATGACGATTCCGCGCGTCAGCGTCGGCGAGCGTCTGACGCATCTGCGCGCGCTGCTGCGACGTGGCCTCGTCGACTTCGACGACGCGGTCGCCGGCGAGGACCGCGTGACGGTCGCGGTGACGCTGTTCGCGCTGCTCGAGCTCTACAAGCAGGGTGAGGCGACTTGGAGTCAGGATGAGGCGTTCGGGCCGATCGCGATCGCGCCGGCGGCGATCGACTCGCGCGGGCTGAGGGCCGTGGAGCGGGTGGCATGAGCCCGCTCGCGCGGGAGGTCGAGGCGCTTCTATTCCTCAGCTCGGAGCCCGTGTGCGTCGCTGACCTCGCCGAGGTGACGGGCTGCTCGGCCCAGGACGTGGACGGCGCCCTCGCGGAACTTGCGGTGGCGTTTGCGCCCGGTGAGCGCGGTCTCTTGCTGCGCGAGCTGGCAGGTGGCTGGACGCTCGTGAGTGCGCCGGAGGCCGAGGACGCCGCGCGGCAGCTGCTTGCGAAGCCACGCACCCCGCCGCTGACCCCCGCGCAGGCTGAGACGCTTGCGATCGTCGCGTACCTCCAGCCGGTCTCACGCCCCGAGATCACGCGAATCCGAGGCGTCAGCGCGGACTCCGCCGCGGGAACGCTGCTCGAGCGTGGCCTGATCGAGGAGTCCGGCCGCTCACAGTTCGGCGCCGTTCTCTACAGGACGACGCCGCTGTTCCTCAAGCTCTTCGGGCTCGCCGAGGTCGCCGACCTCCCCGATCCGGGTCAGTGGGATCCCACACCGGACGAGGAAGCAGACCTGCGCGAGCGCCTGCTCAAGGCCGGCGACCTGCGAGCCGGCGCCGGCTCCGCGCCCCATCGGCTGGGGGAGGGGGAGACCTTCGGCGCCGCTGTCGAGGGTTCGCCGGCTGGTGACGGTGGCGGGTCTGACGGTGTCGAGGGTTCGCCGGCTGGTGACGACGCATCCGTGGTTGAGCTCGCGTGTCAACCTGCCTGACGGTCGCCGACGCGCGCCGCGGCTGCCGCGTCACTCACGGTCGACAACGCCGAGCGGATCGTCTGAACGATCGTCGTCGGGTCGTCCGTGAGCTCGCGGTGCGTGACGCGGAGCACCTTGAACCCGCGCAGCCTCAGCTCACGCTCGCGCCGCGCATCCCGGCGGCGCGCGCCATCGGTTCCGTGAGCCTGGTTGCCGTCGGTCTCGACGATGACGCGATGATCTCGCCACAGGAAGTCGACCATGTACCGGCCGTCGACCCACTCGTTCACCTCGGGCTCGGGCAGGCCGCGACCTGCGACCGCGTCCAGGAGGCGCAGCTCGAGTGGCGATCTCGTCGCCTGCCAGCGCGGGTCGTATCCGCGCAGCACCTCGCGCAGGATCGCCGGGCCGGGCCGCCGGCTCGCGCGGGCGAGCGCCTCGTCGACTGTCTTCATGTCGAGTAGGCGCAGCTGCTCAGCTCTTATGAACGCGGCACGCACGTGATCGGGCTTCACGACGTCGCCGAGGTCGACGAGCGTGCGGGCGAGCGACGTGACCGGGATCCGGTCGCGAAGTGTGCGGTCAGCGGTCGCCAGATCGGGAGCACGGTGCACGCGAACCCCGGGGCGGCTCCGTCCGCCGCGCTCGGTCGTGACGTGTCTCAGGCGACCATGGTCGGGCCTGACGCCCCAGATCGCGGCGGCCATCGTGTGGCTGGCGAGGGCATCGCCGCCAGAGGCGAGCACAGCAGCCAGGCGATGTCCGGCGACAGTCACGATCGTGTGTCCGACCGAGTACACGCCGCGATGAAGCCTGTGGAGCCGCCCGGCGGCTCCGCGAACGGCGATCGCCTGGTTGCTGAATCCCAGAGCGTTGAGCTGAGCAGTCGTCACCAGTCCGTGCTGGCGACCGGCCAGGCGAGCGATCTCGCGCTCGCGAGCCAGCGGCGACTCGTGTGCCTGTAGCCGCTCGCGTCCCAGCGATGCGTGTTTGTCACTCATAGCCGCACAAACTCGCATCGCTCGGGCGGAGCGGGGCCGGGTTCACACTTATCGCCGTCGTTTGCCTGACGGATGCCGCGGACGTGTGGTGTTTCGCGTGCGTTCGCGGCTCTCCGGGGCTGCGCCCGCTCAGCTCGCGAGTGCCTTCGCGGCGAGCTGGCCGCAGGCGGCGTCGATGTCCCGCCCTCGTGTCAGGCGGACGGTCGCGTTGAAGCCGTGCTTCTCGAGCACGTCGCGGAAGGTCCCGATCGCCTCGCGTGAGGACCCTTCGTAGGCCGATCCGGTCGGGTTGTACGGGATCAGGTTGATCTTGTAGCGACGGCGGTCGAGAAGCTTCGCCAGCGCCAGCGCCTGCTCGTAGCGGTCGTTGACGCCGGCGAGCATCACGTACTCGATGAAGACCATGCGGCGGCGGCGCTCGTACCAGCGATCGCACGCCGCGAGCACGTCCTTCAGCGGGTAGCGCTCGTTGACGGCCATGATCTCGGTCCGCAGCGCGTCATCCGAAGCGTGCAGCGACAGTGCGAGGCGAACGGGCAGGCCCGACTCGGTCAGGCTGTCGATCCCCGGGATCCAGCCGACGGTGGAGACCGCCGTGCGCCTGTTCGTGATGCCGATGTCCGGCAGGAGCCGGCACGAGCCGAGCACGTTGCCGAGGTTCATCATCGGCTCGCCCATGCCCATGAAGACGCAGTGGTCGACGTCCTCGATGCGCCGGAAATGGAGCGCCTGGTCGAGGATCTCCCACGCCGTCAGGTTGCGGCCGAACTTCATCGCGCCAGTCGCGCAGAACGTGCATGTCAGCGGGCAGCCCGACTGCGACGAGACGCACAGCGAGCGGCGCCCGTCGCGGTAGCGCATCAGCACCGCCTCGACGGCGCGACCGTCGTGCGTACGGAAAAGCGCCTTCACGGTGCCGTCGAGCGCGGTCGCCTCGTGCTCGAGCGTCAGCGTCGAGAACGGCACCGCGTCGGCCAGAGCTGCCCGCAGGCTCGCCGGGATGTCCGTCATCGCGTCCCAGTCGCGAACGCCGCGCGCCTGCCAGGCCCACACCTGCCCAGCTCGATAATCTGGCTCGCCGGCTGCCTGAAGGGTCTGCTTGAGGAGATCGAGGTCCATGGCGCTCGCGTCTATGGTGGCAGCCTCGGTAAACGGCGTCACCGGACGCCGCGCCCCCGAGAGCCCGACCGCTGCCACCCGATATGCGCCTCGCAAAGCACCTAGCCCACTGCGGCGTCGCCTCCCGCCGCGCTGCCGAGCAGCTCGTCTTCGCCGGACGCGTGCACGTCGACGGCAAGGTCGTGACCGATCCGGCGCGCGACGTGACCGGTGACGAGCGGATCGAAGTCGATGGCGAGCGCGTCGGGTCGGGACCCGCGGTGCGCGTCGTGTACGCGCTCAACAAGCCGCCCGGAGTCGTCTCCACCGCCATTGACACGCACGGGCGACCGACCGTCGTCGACCTCGTGCGGGCGCCCGGCGATCGGCGTCTCTACCCGATCGGGCGCCTCGACGCCGATTCGACCGGCTTGATCCTCCTGACCGACGACGGCGACCTCGCGCACCACCTGACCCACCCGAAGTTCGGCGTGCCCAAGACGTACCTCGCGCACGTCGGCGGCAAGCGGGTGAGCGACGGATCGCTGCGGCGGCTGCGCTCCGGGATCGAGCTCGAAGACGGGCGTACGTCGCCTGCTGAGGTCCGTCGCCTCGGCGCGCGGGAGCTGGAGCTGACGATCCACGAGGGCAAGAAGCGTCAGATTCGACGCATGTGCGAGGCGATCGGGCATCCCGTGCGCTCACTGAAGCGCGTGCGCTTCGGGACGCTCGAACTGGGCCGCCTCCCAGAGGGCCGGTCGCGGCGGCTGCTGCCCGCCGAGGTCGACGCCCTCAGGCGCGCGGCGGAGGGTGAGACGGGCGCCGCGGACGCGGGCGCGCCCGCCCCCGGCGAGGTGGCATGATGCCGCGCCCCATGCGCCTGTACGCCCTGCGCGGAGCCATTACGGTCGAGGAGAACCAGCGCGAGGCGATCCTCGACGCGACCACCGAGCTGATGACCGAGCTGCTGTCGCGCAACGGCCTGCGCCCGCAGGAGATCGTGAACTGCATCTTCACGATGACCGACGACCTGAACGCCGAGTTCCCGGCGGTCGCGGCGCGGGCGATCGGATTCGACCGGGTACCGCTGCTGTGCGTCCGGGAGATCGACGTGCCCGGCGCGCTGCCGCGAGTGATCCGTGTGCTGGTGCAGTACCAAGCCGACGACGCGCATCAAGCGCGTCATGTCTACCTGCGCGAGGCAAAGGTGCTCCGCGCCGACCTGGAGAGCGCGCAATGACCGATGAGCAGGACTTCCCGAACGTCACCTCAGGGGACGGGTACGCAGCCGCGCACCTCGACGACCTCGGTGAGGGCTACGGCTTCCGCCGGATCCGCCGCGGCCTCGGAGTCGGTGCCTTTGGCGCAAACGCGATCGTGCTGCCACCGCGCTACGAAGCCGGCGCTCACCTGCACGAGACGCAGGAGGAGCTCTACTTCGTCCACAGCGGTGACGTGGAGCTCGAGTTCGGCGACGGCTCGGTGGTGAAGCTCGGCCCCGGAGGCGTCGCGCGCGTCGACGCGCCGATCGTCCGCCGTCTGCGCAACGTGGGCGACAGCGACGCGACCGTCGTCGTCGTCGGTGGCAAGGACGGCTACGTCGGCCGCGACGGTCAGCTGCCCGAGGGCGAGAGCCGCTCGGGCGGTCCGCTCGACGCCTGACACAATCCCCGCGTGGCCATCGAGTACTCGGCGCGCGTCGCGCGCATCCCCGTCTACCCGGCGGCGTCCGCCTATGCGCTGCCGGAGGACATCGCGCTGCTGGCGAGCAACGAGTCGCCCGACCCGCCGCTGCCGGAGGTCATCGAGGCGGTCACGCGCGTTCTGGGCGGGCTGAACCGCTACCCGGACCCTACGAACGCACAGCTGCGCGGCGCGCTGTCCGGCCGCTACGGGGTCCCCGCCGCGCGGATCGCGATCGGCAACGGCTCCTGCGACGTGCTGCTCGCGCTCGGTGAGGCGCTGCTCGAGCCGGGCGCCGAGCTCGTCTATTCGTGGCCGTCGTTCAGCGTCTACCCGCACCTCGAGGCGGCTTCGGGTGCTACCGGCATCCGCGTGCCGCTCGACGACGACCACTGCCACGACCTCGACGCGATGCTCGCGCAGATCACCGTCGCCACGCGGCTCGTGATCGTCTGCAACCCCAACAACCCGACGAGCACCGCCGTGAGCGCCGCGAGGATCGCCGACTTCGTGGCACGCGTTCCTCGCCACGTCTGCGTGCTCGTCGACGAGGCCTACTGCGAGTTCAGCACGCTGGACGATCCGGACGCCACGCTCGAGCTGCTCGAGCAGCACACGAACCTCGTCCTGCTGCGCACATTCAGCAAGGTCTACGGGCTCGCCGGGCTGCGCGTCGGCTTCGCGCTGTGCGGCAGCTCGCAGGTCGTCACCGCAGTCAACCAGGTTCGCCAGCCGTTCTTCTGCAGCGCCGCCGCCCAGGCCGCTGCGATCGAGGCGCTGCGCCACCAGGACGCCGTCGCGGAGCGCGTCGAGCGCATGGTCGCTGCGCGCGTCGATATCGACGAGCGGCTGCGCAATATGGGGATCGAGCCGGCCGAGTCGCAGGCCAACTTCTGCTGGCTCGGGCTGCCCGGGCACGACGGCGAGGACGCCGAGGGCGTCGAGAAGATGGTCGTCGAGGAGCTCGGCAGGCACGGCGTGCTCGTTCGTGCCGGCAGCGCGCTGGGCCGCGACGGATGGCTGCGCGTCACGTACGGAACGCCCGCCCAGAACGATCGGTTCCTCGCGGCGCTCGGCGAGGCCCTCGCGGGCTGAGGCTCGATCTGCTTCAATCACCCCTGATGAGCCGCGAGGCCTACAGCGCCACGACGTATCCCGCCAGCAGCGCGCTGTTCGCCTTCGGCTATCGCTTCGCCTGGCGATTTAGCTAGGCGCTTCGGCCGGTCGTCGCACGATCGCCGCACAGGGCCTTCGGGCCGGGCGCCGAACTCCTCGGTGGCTGCACGCCGCCGCTCGGAACCGTCGTACTCCCGCAAACCCAGACACGCACGCAGCGAAGGACGCGAAGGAATGTTGATCGTCATGAAATCGCAGGCCACCGAGCAAGAGATCCAGGCCGTGATCGACCGGATCGAGTCGGTCGGCGGCACCGCACACCCCAGCCGCGGTCAGGAGGTCACGCTGATCGGAGCGATCGGCGACACCGACACCGAGGTACGCGTCGGCCAGCTCGAGCTGGATGGCCAGCCCGGCGTCGCCAAGGTCGTCCCGATCCTCAAGCCCTACAAGCTCGCCTCCAGGGAGCCGGATCGCGAGGCTTCGGTGTTCGAGATCGGCGGCGCAAGGATCGGTGGCGCGCACTTCAGCCTGATGGCCGGACCATGCACCGTCGAGTCTCGCGACCAGCTGCTCACCACGGGCCGGATCGTCAAGGAGGGCGGCGCGAACATGCTGCGCGGCGGTGCCTACAAGCCGCGTACCTCGCCCTACTCGTTCCAGGGACTGGGAGTCGAGGGGTTGCGTCTGCTTGCCGAGGCCAAGGAGGAGACGGGCCTGCCGATCGTCACCGAGTTGATGGACGCGCGCGACATCGAGCCGGTGCTCGAGGTCGCCGACGTGATCCAGGTCGGCGCTCGCAACATGCAGAACTACGGCCTGCTCTCGGAGATCGGTCGCTCGGGATGCCCCGTGCTGCTCAAGCGCGGCCTTGCCGGGACGCTCGAGGAGTTCGTCATGGCAGCGGAGTACATCCTCAAGGAGGGCAACGAGAAGGTGATGCTGTGCGAGCGCGGCATCCGCACCTTCGAGACCGCCTACCGCTTCACGCTCGACCTGATGGCCGTGCCGGTGCTCAAGCAGATGACGCACCTGCCGATCGTGATCGACCCAAGCCACGCCGCCGGCCGGCGCGACCTCGTCGAGCCGCTGTCGCTGGCCGCCGCTGCCGCCGGGGCTGACGGCATCATCGTCGAGGTGCATCCGCAGCCAGAGGAGGCCATTTGCGACGGTCCGCAGGCGCTGCGCGCTTCGGAGTTCGCGGCCTACGCGCGCAAGGTCGAGCAGGTCGCGCAGATCGCCGGCAAGCTGCCGTTCCTCGAGCAGCAGGTGCAGTCCGCTTGATCGTCGCGATCGTCGGGACGGGGCTGATCGGCGGCTCGGCTGGAATGGCCGCCCGCCGGCGGCTGGGGGCGCACGTGCGCGGAACCGGTCGCAAGGCCCCGTTCGGCGTCGAGCTGGGCGCGCTCGACGAGGCCTGCGCGGACCTGCCCTCGGTGCTCGACGGCGCTGACGTGGCGATCGTCTGCGCGCCCGTCGACGTGCTCGCGAAGGTGACGCGCGAGGTGCTCGAGATCGCGCCGCCCGGCTGCGCCGTGACGGACGTCGGTTCGACCAAGCAGGCGGTCGTCGAAGCGGCGCGCGGGGACGAGCGCTTCGTCGGCGGTCACCCGCTCGCGGGCGCCGAGGTGGCGGGCGTCGAGCACGCGCGTGAGGACCTCTTCGACGGCGCGACGTGGTACCTGACGCCGCAGCCCACGACGAGCGGCGTGCTGTTCGAGCGCGTCCACAAGCTGCTGACGGGTATCGGCGCGCGCCCGCACGTCGTCGATCCCGTGGATCACGACCGCACGATGGCCGCCGTCTCCCACCTCCCGCACGTGCTCGCCAACGTGCTCGTCTCCCAGGCGGCCGGCGCGCTCGGCGGCGAGCGCATGCCGGCGACCGGCCCAAGCTTTCGCGACGCGACGCGCGTCGCCGGTGCCAACCCCGACCTGTGGACCGGGATCTATCGCTCAAATCGTGAGGCGCTGATCGCCGCGCTCGACGTGAGCATCTCGCGGCTTCGCGACGTGCGCGGCGCCCTGGGCTCCGACGACGGCGCGGCGCTGCTGAGCTGGCAGAGCGAGGCCGCCGACAACCGCCGAGCACTGCTCGAGGCGGGCCTGGCGGGTGGTCCGGTCCGCGAGCTGCGCGCGGCAGTGCCAAACAGGCCGGGAGTGATCGCCGACATCGCGCTGACGCTGGGTCGTGCGGGCGTGAACATCACCGACATGGCGCTCAGCCCGTCACCGGACAACAGCAGCGGCGTCGTGTCGCTCTGGATCGCTGAGGACGAGGCGCAGATCGCAGCGGAGCTGATCCGGGGCCTCGGGATCCCGGTCACGTGAACGTGCGGATCGACCCGAGCGGGCCGCTGAAGGGCAAGCTCACCCCGCCGACCGACAAGTCGATCTCGCATCGCGTCGCGCTGCTCGGCGCGATGGCAGACGTGCCCGTCCGCGTGCGCGGCTACCTCGAGGCCGCGGACACGCGCTCGACGCTCGACGCGATCGAGCGCCTCGGCGCGATCGTCGAGCGACGTGCGGACGAGATCGTCATCCGCGGAACCGGGCTGCGCGGCGTCGCCGACCCGGGCGGGCCGATCGACGTGGGCAACGCGGGCACCCTGATGCGCCTGCTACCGGCATGGCTCGCCGCGCAGCCCGGCCGCAGCTTCACGTTCGACGGCGATGAGTCGATCCGCAAGCGGCCGATCGACCGCATCGCGGTCCCGCTGCGCGAGATGGGTGCGCAGATCGACGCCACGGACGGCAACCTGCCGCCGTTCACCGTCTGCGGCGCTCGCCTGCACGGCATCCGCTACGAGCTGCCGGTCGCCAGCGCCCAGGTGAAGTCCTGCGTACTGCTCGCCGGGCTGCTGGCGGAGGGGGAGACGACTGTCGTCGAGCACGAGCCGAGCCGCGATCACACCGAGCGGCTGCTCGCGGGGGCGAACGTCACGATCCGCCGCGAGGCCGACGAGATCTCGGTGACCAGCGCCGACGAGCTCGCGCTGCCCGAGGAGTACAGCGTCCCCGTCGACCCGTCGTCCGCGGCCTTTGCGATCGCGGCCGGCGTGCTCGTGAGCGGGTCACGGCTGCTGATCCGCGACTGCGGCGTGAACTGGACGCGCAGCGGCTTTCTGCGGATCGTCGACCGGATGGGCGGGATCGCGCTGGGTGACATCGAGCAGCGACCTGACGAGGGCATCCCCTGTCACGAGCCGGTGAGCGACATCGACGTGCGCTCCGGTCCGCTGACCGCGACCGTCGTCGAGCCCCACGAGGTGCCGCTGGCGATCGACGAGCTGCCGCTCGTCGCCCTGCTCGGCTGTTTCGCCGAAGGTGAGACCGTCGTGCGCGGGGCGCAGGAGCTGCGCGTCAAGGAGTCGGACAGGATCGCGGCCGTGGTGGGTGGCCTGGGCGGGCTGGGCGCAGACATCGAAGCGACCCCGGACGGGTTCGTGGTGCGCGGCAGCGGCGGCCTTCGCGGCGGCACGATCGCCTCCGGCGGTGACCACCGCATGGCGATGCTCGGCGTCGTCGCGGGTCTGGCATCACGCGATGGCGTGCAGGTGCGCGGCATGGAGGCCGCGGCCGTCTCCTACCCAGGCTTCCTCGAGGATCTGGCGACGTTGCGCTGAGAACCGGTTGAGCCTGAGTCCGGTCATTACCTTCAGCGTGCGCGCGACGTCGCGTCGCTTGCGTACCTTGTAGGCGATGCCTGACGCTCAGCCCGAGAGACCGCGACGCAACCTGCCGTCGGCGCCGGAGCGCCCCACGCAGGAACGCACGCCGAGCGGGCGGGGGGACGAGCCGCCGCGCTGGCCGCGAGTGGAGCCGTCCAGCGACGGCCGCGGTAAGCCGGCCGAGAAGAAACCGATGCTCCCGCGGCAGGGGCGCAGGGCGCTGATGACGGTGTTCCTCGCGCTGCTCGTGCTCAACGTCGTTTTCGCGCTCGTGACCGGGCGTCCACAGGACACGACGCGCGTCCCCTACAGCCCGTTCTTCCTGGAGCAGGTGGAACGCGGCAACGTGCGCGAGGTCGCGAGCGAGGCCGAGACGATCAACGGCCGCCTCAAGAAGAAGATCGACTACCGAGCGCCCGGTGCGGACAAGGCGAAGGAGGTCGACCGCTTCCGCACCGAGGTGCCGACGTTCGTCAACACCGACGAGCTGACAAAGGCGCTGCGCGAGCAGAGCGTGGTGCTGAACGCGCGCCCGCCCGACGGCGGCCGCAATCCGCTTCTGACGCTGCTGCTGGCCTTCGGTCCGACGATCTTGATCGTCGCGCTGCTGATCTGGCTGATGCGCCGCGCCTCGTCCATGGGCGGCGCCGGTGGGCTGGGCGCCTTCACGCGCTCACGGGCGCGGCGCGCGGAGGGCGGCGACGTGCGCGTCACGTTCGAGGACGTGGCGGGCATCGACGAGGCCGAGGACGAGCTGCACGAGATCGTCGACTTCCTCAAGCGACCGGAGCGCTACGCGCGCCTCGGCGCACGGATCCCGCGCGGAGTGATGCTCTATGGCCCGCCCGGCACGGGCAAGACGCTGCTGGCCCGCGCCGTCGCGGGGGAGGCCAACGTGCCGTTCTTCCAGTCTTCGGCGTCCGAGTTCGTCGAGGCGATCGTGGGTGTCGGCGCTTCGCGCGTGCGCGACCTCTTCAAACAGGCCAAGGAGGCGGCCCCCGCGATCATCTTCATCGACGAGCTCGACGCGATCGGCCGGGCGCGCAGCGCCGGCTCGGGGATCAGCGGGGGACACGACGAGCGCGAGCAGACGCTCAACCAGATCCTCACGGAGATGGACGGCTTCGAGACCAGCGAGAGCGTCATCGTGATGGCGGCCACCAATCGCCCCGACGCGCTTGATCCGGCGCTGCTGCGCCCAGGTCGTTTCGACCGGCGCATCGCCGTGCAGGCGCCCGACCGCATCGGGCGTGACGCGATCCTGGGCATCCACTCACGCGGCAAGCCGCTCGGCGACAGCGTCGATCTGGGCGCGATCGCGTCGTCGACGCCCGGGATGAACGGCGCCGACCTCGCGCTGCTGGTCAACGAGGCTGCGCTCTTCGCTGCCCGCCGCGAGCGCGACGCGATCGAGATGCGTGACTTCACGGACGCGATCGAGAAGATCGTGCTGGGTACCGAGCGCCAGATTCTGATGAGCGACGCCGACCGCGAGCGCACGGCTTATCACGAAGCCGGCCATGCGCTCGTCGGGATGCTGACGCCGGGCGCCGACCCTGTGCGCAAGGTCTCGATCATCCCGCGCGGCCAGGCGCTGGGAGTCACGCTGTCGACGCCGGACGCCGACAAGTACGGCTACGAGCGCAGCGAGCTGCTCGGGCGCATCCGCGTGATGTTGGGTGGCCGTGTCGCCGAGCAGGTCGTCTACGGGGAGACGACGACGGGCGCCGAGTCCGACATCCAGCAGCTGACGCGCATCGCCCGCAGCATGGTGGCCCGCTGGGGGATGACCGACGCCATCGGACCGGTCGCGGTCGCGCCTTCCGAGGGCATGAATCCGTTTCTCCCCGGCGTGTCGGAGACCTCCGAGCGCACGCAGGAGACGGTCGATGCGGAGGTGCGGCGGATCGTCGAGACGGCAGAGCGCGAGACGCTCGAGCTCGTGCGTCGTGAGCGCCCGCGGCTCGACGCGCTGGCACAGGCGCTGCTGGAACGCGAGACGCTCGACCATGCCGACGCCTACGAGGTAGCCGGCGTCCCGCTGCCTGTGCGCCCGCCGGACCTTCAATCGCGGTCGATGGCGGAGCCGGAGCCGGAGCCGGAGTCGGCGGTGCCGAGCCGCTCGTAGCCCGTGGCCACCGGCTGGCGGATCGTCATTCCGGCCGGGATCAGCCGCCCCGCAAGCGTCGTGAATCGTTGGTCCCGATTCACGACACCAGTGTCGTGAATCGGAAGTTCGGGTGCAGGACGTGGGTGATATCGGCGGTTGTGGGGGCGACCGCCGATGAAGCCTGTGCCGGTGGCACAGGCGAGTCGGCGGGTGCTTCCACGATCGCCGAGACGCCCGCAGGCTGCCCCGGAACTACGATTCACGACACTAGGCGATGTGCTGCGGGAGCTTGTGTTCGGCGTCGCCGCTGGTCCCGGGAAGCGGGACCTCCTCGCGGTCGATGCGGAACCAGATGAAGAGCGTGGTCGTCATCAGAGCGGGCAGGATGCCCGCGATGATCAACGTCGTGTTCACGCCGAATGCAGCCGCCGCCGGGCCGGTGAGCGCGAACGACAGCGGTGCGAGCCCGAGCGAGGTGAACAGGTCGAAGCTGTGGATGCGGCCGCGCATCTCGGGCGGGACCCGCGTCTGCTGGAGCGTGGTGAAGATGATCACGCCGGTCGTGACCAACGCTCCGAAGACGGCGCTGAGGATCATCAGCTGCCAGAGGGCCGAGGCCATTCCGTAGCCGATCAACGGCAGGGTTGCGGTGGCCCAGCAGGCGTACAGGACGGTCATGTAGCGGCGGGGGAGGTCTCGCTGCCCAACGGCGATCGACGCGAGGATCGAGCCCGCGCCGTCGGCGGCGAGCACGAGGCCGAAGTCGCCGGCGCCGCCGCCCAGCTCGTTGCGGACGACGTAGGGCAGCAGAACCTCGGCGGGGCCGAAGAACAGCAGCATCGTGAGCGACGAGACGAGGAACGAGACCCACAGCCAGCGACGCTCGCGTACGTATTGCCACCCGTCGAGCATGTCGCTGCGCACGGTGGAGCCCTCCGAGCGCGTGCCGATCGAGCGCGTGCGCATCAGCGTGATCGCGGTGGCGGAGACCAGGAACGTGCCGGCGTCGATCAGGAACGCGTTACCGGGGCCGACCAGAGCGATGACGATGCCACCGATCAGGGGTCCGATCAGTCGCTTGGAGGTCTGCCTGATGACCTGCTCGAGCGCGTTGGCCTGCAGGAGCTGCTCGCCCTCCAGCACGTCCGGTACGAGCGCGCCGAACGCCGGGCCGAAGAACGCCTCTCCGCTGGCATAGAAGAACACGAGGACGACCATGTGCCAGATCTCGAGCGACCCGGACAACGAGAGCACGCCCATCAGCACAAGCACCGCGGCGCGCATCAGGTCCGCTCCGATCATCACGCGGCGGCGATCGAAGCGGTCGGAGATGACTCCGCCGGTGAGGAGGAAGAGCACGAGTCCGATGGACCACGCCAGTCCCACGACCGCCAGCGCGGAAGGCGTGTTGGAGAGGTCGTACGCCTGCCATGCGATGGCGACCAGGTAGACGCCGTCGCCGATCAGCGAGATGGTCAGGCCCGCCCAGAGCAGAGCGAAGTCGCGATCGCGGAGCGGGCTGAGGATCTTCACGGGCTTCTATCGTCCCCCGCGTGGATCGACACCGGCAACGCACGCGATGATCGTCGCGATAGACGGGCCCGCGGGCGCCGGGAAGTCGACGGTGGCCCGCGCGGCGGCCGTCGCACTCGGCTTCACGTACCTCGACACCGGGGCGATGTACCGCTGCGTCGCGCTCGCGCGGCTGCGCGATCCACGGGTCGACATCGCGGCGCTGGAGATCGTGCTCGGCGATCGCGTGCTGCTGGATGGTGAGGACGTCACGCAGGCGATTCGCGAGCCGCAGGTCAGTGAGGGTGCCTCACTCGTCGCGGTGGACCCGGAGATTCGTGGCGCCATGGTCGAGCGCCAGCGCGTGCTGCTGGCGGCAGGGGACTGCGTCGCCGAGGGGCGCGACATCGGCACCGTCGTCGCCCCGCACGCCGATCTGAAGGTGTTTCTCACGGCCGACCCGGATGAGCGCGCGCGCCGGCGCGCGGCGCAGACCGGCCAGAGCGTCGATGAGGTGCTGGCCGAGCAGGCCGACCGCGACGAGCGCGACCGCGAGCGCGCGACTTCGCCGCTCACCGCTGCCCCGGATGCGGTGATCGTGGACACGAGCGCCGAGACGTTACAAGACGTGGTGGATCGAATCGTCCGACTGGTGGATGGCCTGTTGGCGGCCCCGACTCCTGGCAGCCTGCCGTGAAGGTCGCGGTCGTCGGATACCCCAACGTCGGCAAGAGCTCACTCGTCAACCGCCTCTGCGGATCACGCGAGGCGGTCGTGCATGAGCGCTCCGGCATCACGCGTGACCGCAAGGAGATCCCCTGCGAGTGGAACGGGCGCACGTTCACCCTCGTGGACACGGGCGGCATGGATGCGCTGGACCTCGACCCGATCTCCGGCTCGATCCGCGATCAGGCGCGCGCCGCTCTGGCCGATGCCGTGGTCGCCGTGCTGGTCGTCGACGCGCGCGCCGGCCTGCGACCCGGCGACGCGGAGATGGCTGACCTGCTGCGCCGCTCCAATCTGCCGCTGATCGTGGCCGCCAACAAGATCGACGTCGGCGCCGATGCCCCGCTCGCCGCGGAGTTCCACGGCCTCGGCCTCGGCGAGCCGCTGGCGGTCTCTGCTGCGCAGGGCCTGGGCACCGGCGACCTGCTGGACCGCATCGTCGAGCTGCTGCCGGAGGGTGACGACCTCGAGGAGCCCGATGAAGAGGTCATCCGCCTGGCGATCATCGGCCGTCCCAACGTCGGCAAGTCGACGCTCGTCAATCGCATCCTCGGCACCGAGCGCGTGATCGTCAACGATGTCGCTGGCACCACGCGTGACGCGATCGACCTGCCGCTCGAGGTCGACGGACGTAAGCTGATCCTCGTCGACACGGCCGGGATGCGCCGCCAGGCCAAGGTCGCCGACAGCGTCGAGTACTACACCGTGCTCCGCTCACAGCGCGCCGTGGAGCGCGCCGACGTGGCGCTCGTCGTCTGTGACGCGCAGGACGGTGTGACGACCCAGGATCTGAGGATCGCCGAGCTCGCGATGCAGGAGGGCTGCGCAACGCTGCTCGCGCTCAACAAGTGGGATCTGCGCCCGATGACCGAGGACGACCTCGATCACGAGCGTGCCAAGGTGCTGCGCAAGCTGCGCCTGCGTCCGAAGGTCGCGACGATCAGCGCGAGCGGCGGGCGCAACGTGCAGCGCGTGCTGACCGAGGCGATCGCGCTCGGCGATCTTCGCCGCGGGCGGATCCCGACGCCGGAGCTGAACCGCTTTCTCGCCGAGGCTGTCGACGGTCGCCAGCCGCCCGCGCGCCAGGGTCATCGCTTGAAGCTGCTCTACCTCGCCCAGATCGAGAGCCGGCCGCCGCGCTTCGCGCTGCAGGTCAACAGCCGCCAGCGCATGACGCGTGACTACGGCTTCTACATCGAGAACAAGCTGCGCAAGCGCTTCGGCCTCGATGGCGTGCCCGTCATCATCGACGTGCGCGAGCGCAAGCAGCGTCGCAGCGAGCGCGCGTGAGCGAGGGCCGGGGCCGGGACGCCGCCGGCCTGGGCTCGGTCAGCCAGCGGCTGCCCGGCAACCGCCGGCTTGCATTCGCGACGCTGGCGCTGCTCGCTCTGGCTGCGCTCGTCGCTGGGATCGCGTTCGGCGGCGGCGGGGACGAGCAGGTCGCGTCTTCGACTGCGCCGGCCGACGCGGCGATGCGGCTTGTGCCGGCCGATGCGCTCGTCGCACTGCACCTCTCGACCGACACCGGCCGTCCTGCGGTCCGGCGTGCCGGCAGGCTCGTGGGGCGCCTGCCGTCGTGGCCCAGGCTGCGTGATGATCTGCTCTCACGGCTGGACAGCCGCGGATGTGGGATCGACCTGCGCAAGGACGCCGGCCGCGAGGTCGCCTTTGCGCTGCTGCCTGGGCGGCGGGGCATTGCGAGCCCGCTCTTCCTCACCGACGCACCCGCGCGCGGATTGCCCGACGAGGGCCGGCAACCGTGCGGAGCGCTCATCGTGCGAAGGATCGGGGACCTGGTGGCGATCGGCGAGCCCGACGCGCTGCTGGCGGCCGCGGCGGTCGCCGACGGCTCGCGCCGCCGACTGGTCGACGCGCCGACCTATCGGCGGGCCGCTGCCGGGCTGCCGCGTGAACGCGTGCTCAGCGCCTGGGCGTCCGGCAACGGGACGCGACGCCTGCTGCGGCCGCTCGGAGGGCTGCTCGGCACGCTCGCGTCGCTCCTCGACATGCCAGGGCTGAAGGGCGCCGTGGCGTCCGTGGTGGTCGACGGCACGGTCGCGCGCATCACGATCCGGCGCGTGTCCAGCCGCGCGATCGATGCGCCGGCCTTCAGCCCGACGCTTCAACGCCACGCGCCTTCGGACGCGATCTTCTACTCGGCTTCCGGTGACCTGGCGGGCGGGCTTCAGAGCCTGCTGCTGCTGAACCGCTCGAATGCCGTGAGGACTCTGGATGGGCTGCTCAAGGCGGGCGACCGCGCGCTGGCGCGGCTGTCACGTCTTGTCAGCGAGTCGGCCTTCGTCGTCGCCCCGGGGCCTGACGGGCCCGTGATCACCCTGCTCGCACGGACGCGGGACGCCGCGAAGGCTCGCGTGGCGGTGCGCGCTCTCGAGCCGTCGCTTGGCCGGCTGATCGGCGCGGCGCAGGGCGCGGCCTTCGCCGACGCACAGCTCGGTGGCGCCGCGCGCAGGCTCGACGTCGGCGGCGCGACGCTCGCGTACGGCTTTGACGGGGACGTGCTGGCGCTCTCCACCGCCGACTCTGGCGTAACCGCCGCGCGAGCCCCTGACGCGCGCCTGGCCTCGTCGCCGGCGTTCCGCACCGCGTCGGCAAAGCTGCCGCGGCGCATCACATCGCTAGTCTTGCTCGACCCCAAACAGCTCCTGCGGCTGGGCGTGGACACCGGCACCGGGCTGGAAGACGCGCTGCAGGATGTCCGCGACGATCTCGCCCGCGTGCGCGCCATCGGCATCTACGCCAGCGGCACGGGTGGCTCGTCGACCGTCGACCTCTCACTCTCGATCCCATGAGCCAAGACAACTCCTTCCTGTTCACATCCGAGTCGGTGACCGAGGGTCACCCCGACAAGGTCGCCGACCAGATCTCCGACGGCGTCCTCGACGCCGTTCTGGCGGCCGATCCCTACGGCCGTGTGGCGTGCGAGACGCTCGTCAACACCGGCCTGGTGGTCGTCTCCGGTGAGATCTCGACCGACACCTACGTCGACATCCAGGAGGTCGCACGCGAGACGATCCGCAGGATCGGCTACGTCGATGCCGACCTCGGCTTCTCGGCTGACTCCTGCGCCGTCCTGAACGCGATCGACAAGCAGTCACCGGACATCGCGCAGGGCGTCGACAAGGCCTACGAGTCGCGCACCGACCCCAACGACGACGACGAGTTGGACGTCGCCGGCGCAGGCGATCAGGGCATGATGTTCGGCTACGCCTCAAACGAGACCGCCGAGCTGATGCCGCTGCCGATCTCGCTCGCGCACAAGCTCGCCAAGCGCCTTGCCGACGTGCGCAAGGCTGACGATCTCCCGTATCTGCGCCCCGACGGCAAGACGCAGGTCTCAGTGCGCTACGTCGACGGCCGCCCCGTCGCGATCGAGCAGCTGCTGATCTCCACGCAGCACTCCGACGGCGCCGAGGGCTCGATCAAGGACGACATCTGGGAGCACGTCGTCGTGCCGGTGCTGCCGCGCGACCTCTACAACGCGGACGACCTGCGCAAGGTCTTCCTCGTCAACCCGACGGGCCGTTTCGTCATCGGCGGCCCCGTCGGCGACGCCGGCCTGACCGGCCGCAAGATCATCGTCGACACCTACGGAGGCATGGCCCGCCACGGCGGCGGCGCGTTCTCCGGCAAGGACCCGTCGAAGGTCGACCGCTCGGCCGCCTACGCGACCCGCTACGTCGCCAAGAACCTCGTCGCCGCGGGCCTCGCCGACCGCGCCGAGGTCCAGGTCGCGTACGCGATCGGCGTCGCGCACCCGGTCTCGATCATGGTCGAGACGTTCGGCACCGAGAAGATCGGCCGCGGCCGCATCGAGGACCTAGTCCGCGAGCACTTCGACATGCGCCCCGGGGCCTTCCGCGAGGCGCTGAACCTCCACCGCCCGATCTACCAGAAGACCGCCGCCTACGGGCATTTCGGTCGCGACGACCACGATTTCACGTGGGAGCGCACCGACAAGGCCGACGCCCTGCGTGACGCCGCCGGCATCGCGACCGCCGTTTCGTAGGTCGCGTCGCGGGATCGAGCGGCGCCTGACGGGGCGTGCGTCTCGGATCTCGCGGGGCGCCTGGCATCCACGATCTCTCGCTCTTGCCGGTGGTTGACGGCGTGGTCGCTCGCTGCGCCGCGTCGCCGCGCAACGCGGGAGGTTCGTGTAGTTGTGCGTCTCCACGGCGTAAAAGTGCATGAACCTCGGCCTGCGCGGCCGCCGGGGTGGCGTTTCGGCGGCGCCACTGCCGGATTTGAACCCGGCGATCCGTTTGCCCAGGCGGTTCTGGAACGCCCGCGGCGCCCTGAGCGCAGGCCCGCGACCCTCACAGCCCCCCTGCCGGCGGCGCCGAGCCCTCGCGCTGGGCCTCGGCTTGGGCGCGCTGGGCCTCGTCGACGGCCGCGATTACGTCGGCGGGGTCGTTGACGCCGTCGAACACGAAGCTCGCGTCGTCGGTCCCCGCCGTGTCGAAGTCGACGGTCCCGACCTGCAGCAGGCGCTCGATCGGCGACTGGTGAGTGTTGACGTTCTGGACGCGGTCGATGCGCGTCTGCTGGACGGAGCGCGAGATGATCCCGCGCTGGATGCGCAGGCGCTGGTCGGTGATCGTGAAGCGCACGAAGATCCGCCGCACGAGTCCGATCAGGAACGCCACGCCGATGCACGCGGCGAGCATCGCGATACCCGCCGTCTCAGAGATCGCGAACCAGGCGATCGCGCCGAGCGCGAGCCCGGCGAGCACGCCCTGGGCGTACAGGCTCATGATCGATCGCCAGCTCGGATGGCCGTCGTAGATGACGCGTTCACCGGGATGTAGGTCCATGAGACGCGACCCTACCGCCGCGCCCGGTTCTACCCTCGGCCCAATCGCCTCCGAGAACCTCAACGGCGTCGCACGCGTGGAACCGCTCACGACGGCGCGCTCGTTGCGGGGCCCCTTCGACTACGCGCGGACCGAGGGAGTGGAGGTCGGCTCGGTGGTTCGCGTTCCGTTCGGCGGGCGCGACGTGCTCGGTGTGGTCACCGCGCTCACGTCCGTCTCCGAGCACGAACTCAGCCCGCCGCGGGCCGTGCTCGAGGAGTCGCTGCCGCGCGACCTCGTGGCCCTGGCGCCGTGGATCGCCGCTGAGTACTGCTCGACGCCCGCGCGCGCCCTGTCGCTGATGCTTCCGCCACGCGGCGTCCGGGCTCGCACGACGCTGCACGCGCGCCAGGCGCGGGCGCCGGAGGCCGGCGAGCGCCTGACGGACAGCCAGCGCGCGATGCTCTCGACGCTCCCGCGGGCCGCGGGGCGCGACCTTCAGGCGCTGCGCCGGCTCGAGGCTCGCGGGCTCGTGGCGATCGAGCCCGTCGGCGTGCGCCGGGCTCCCACCCACCTCAGCGTCGGGGCCCGTGCCGGCGCCGATCCGCCCGCGCTCACGCCCGACCAGGCGCGCGCGCTGGACGAGATCGCGTCCGCCGCGCCCGGCGCGTCGCTGCTGCTGCACGGCGTCACCGGCTCGGGCAAGACCGAGGTCTACCTCCGCGCCGCGGAGCTCACTCTCGCCGCCGGCCGGACCGTGCTCGTGCTCGTCCCGGAGATCGCGCTGACGCCGCAGATCGTCGCGCGCTTCAGCGAGCGCTTCGGTGACACGGTCGCGGTCCTGCACTCCGCTCTGGCACCGGGCGCGCGCTACGACGAGTGGATGCGCCTGCGCCGCGGCGAGGCGCGCATCTGCGTCGGCCCGCGGTCAGCGGTGCTCGCCCCGCTCGATCAGATCGGGCTGATCGTCGTCGACGAGGAGCACGACGCCTCCTACAAGCACGAGGGCGACCCGCGCTACGACGCCCGCCACATCGCGGCGCGGCGCGCCGGCGACCACGGCGCGGTGCTCGTCGCGGGAAGCGCGACGCCGCGCGCGGAGTCCTGGCACGGACTGCGCAGGATCTCGCTTCCCCAGCGGGTCGACGGGGCGCAGCTGCCGCACGTGGAGATCGTCGATCTGCTCGGCGTGCGCGGTGCTTTCCATCAGCGCACGCACGAGGCTCTCGTCGATGCGCGCAAGGCGATCGTGCTGCTGAACCGACGCGGCTGGTCGAACTACCTGACCTGTCAGGGCTGCGGGCGTGCATGGGAGTGCCCGTCGTGCGACGTGACGCTCGTCCTGCACCGTGCGAGCGGGACGATCGGCTGCCACCACTGCGGCCACCGCGAGCGCGTGCCCTCGCGCTGCCCCGAGTGTGCGTCGGTCTCGATCGCCCGCCACGGGACCGGGACCGAGCGCCTGGCGACCGAGCTGCCCGGGCCGGTGTTCAGGCTCGACGGCGACTCAGGCGACCCGGCCCGCATCCTCGCGGCCTTCCAGACGGCCGATCGCGGCGTGCTGCTCGGGACCCAGATGGTCGCCAAAGGGCACGACTTCCCCGACGTCGAGCTCGGAGTCGTCGTCGACGCCGACCAGACGCTGCGCTTCCCGGACTTCCGCGCCGAGGAGCGCACGTTCGCGCTGGTCGCCCAGCTCGCGGGTCGCGCCGGTCGCGGCGGCGTGACCGGTCGCGTCATCGTGCAGACGCTCGTGCCCGACGCACCCGCGATAACGCTCGCCGCGGCGCATGACGCGGAGACCTTCCTGCGCGGCGAGCTGGGCCGCCGCGCCGCGCTCAGCTACCCGCCGTTCTCGACGCTGATTCGCGTCGTCTGTTCCGCGCCGCTCCCCGGCGCGGCCGGCAGGGCCGCGACGGCGCTGCATGCGCGCCTGCCGGGTGCGCTGGGGCCGGCCCCGCTCTTCCGGCTGCGCGGCAAGGAGCGCAGCCAGGTCGTCGTCAAGGCGCAGAACCGAGCGGCGGCAGTGCAGGCGATCGGCGCGGCCGTGGACGCGATCGCACGCGACAAGGCGCACCGCGGCGTGGCGCTGTCAGTCGACGTCGACCCGCAATAGCGGCATCCGAGGCAGTCGATCGCGCACGCGTGGTCGCTGGAATCACCCATCTACACTCGACCTTGTGGGTCTTCTCGAAACATCTGCCCGACATCCCGGGTAGACCGACTGATGCCTGACCATGAGCATCCGCAGGTCGCCGAGTCGCTGGAAGCCGACGTCGGCGCTCGCGAGCCCGACCTCGATCCGGAAGCGATCGCACGACGCCGGGCGGCGCTTGCGCTGATCGTGCAGTTCGGGGATCCCGTTCTGAAGTCCAAGTCCCTGCCGGTCACCGCATTCGACGACGCGCTGCGCGCCGAGCTCGCTCGTATGGGCGGCCTTATGGAAGACTCGCGCGGCATCGGGCTGGCTGCCAATCAGATCGGACGCCTGCGCCGCCTGCTCGTCTACAGGGTCGAGCCCGACAGCCCGCTCCAAGCACTCGTGAACCCGGAGATCGAGTGGAGCTCCAAGGACACGGAGACCTTCGAGGAGGGCTGCCTGAGCCTGATCGGCGTCGCCGTCGACGTGGAGCGCGCAATCCATGTGCGCGTGCGCGCACGCGACGGCTACGGCGACGAGATCAGCGTCGAGGCGTCGGGCCTCGAGGCACGTGTGATCCAGCACGAGATGGACCATCTGGACGGCGTCCTGATCCTCGACCGCGCGCCCCGCGATCAGCGGCGCGAAGCGATGCGCGCGCTGCGTGAGCAGCTCGACGACGCCGCGGCCTGATCGCGCCCGCTCGTGCGAACCGTCTATCTGGGCACCTCTGACTTCGCCGCCGGCGTCCTGCGTCGCGTCGCGCAGACGCCCCACCGCCCCTCGCTCGTCGTCACCCGTCCCGATCGTCCCGCCGGTCGCGGGCGCAAGCTGTCGGCGCCGCCCGTCGCGGTGACCGCGGGTGAGCTCGGCATCGCCGTCTTCCAGCCCGACAACGTCAACGACGAGGCGGCGCGCGAGCGGATCGCGGCGCAGCGCCCGCAGGCGCTGCTGCTCTGCGCGTACGGCGCGCTGATCAAGGAGCCGCTGCTCTCAGAGCACGAGATCCTCAACGTGCATCCCTCGCTGCTGCCGCGCTGGCGCGGAGCGGCGCCCTTGGAGCGCGCGATCATGGCCGGTGACACGCAGACCGGCGTCTCGATCATGCGCCTGACTGCGGGCCTCGACGCCGGCCCGGTCTGCCTCCAAGTGAGCGCTCCGATCGGAGAGGACGACGACTACGGCACGCTCGCTGCGCGGCTGGAGTCGCTGGGCGCCGAATTGCTCGTCCGGGCGATCGACGAGCGCCCGCCGTTCGTCGAGCAGAACGAGGCGCAGGCCACCTACGCGGAGAAGATCACCGCCGAGGACCGCATGCTCGACCCCGCGGCGCCGGCTGAGGCGAGCGTCCGCGTCGTGCGCGCCCTGACGCCGCATGTCGGCGCGCGGCTGCCGCTCGCGGACGGGTCCTTCCTCGGCGTGCGCAAGGCGCGCGTGGGTGACGGGGGAGCGCTCGAGCTGGTCGAGGTCCAGCCGGCCGGCGGACGCCCGATGCGCCACGAGGCCTACCTGCGCGGCCGCGGCGCCGCGGGCGCGCCAGGGAGCGCCTGATGGCCGCGAGTCCCGCGCGGATCGCCGCGCACGCGGTCGTGCAGCGCACGCTGGAGGGCGGCGCCTACGCCGACCGCGCCCTGCATTCCCATGCGAGCGGCCTCGATCCGCGTGATCGCGCGCTCGCCAAACGGCTCGCGTTCGGGGCCGTGCAGCGGCGCGGCACCCACGACTGGATCCTCACCAAGGTCGCAAAGCCGCGCCGCCTGGATCCGGGCGTTCGGGCGGCCCTGCACATCGGGCTGGAGCAACTGCTTTTCCTCGACGGGATCGCCGACCATGCGGCCGTCGCCGAGTCGGTGGAGCTCGCCAAGCCGAGTCCGGGCCACAAGATGGTCAACGCGGTGCTGCGGCGCGTTCAGCGCGAGGGGATCGAGTTCCCCGCCGATGACACGCCGGCGGGCGCCGCGATACGCCACGCCCACCCTGAGTGGATCGTGCGCCTGTGGTGGGACTGGCTCGGGCCCGAGCGCACGCGCGCGCTGCTCATCGCCGACAACGAGCCGGCCGAGTTCGCCCTGCGCGTGAACCCGCTCGTCCGCGACGCGCCGTCGCTCGACGACATTCCCGGGACGCGTGACGGCGACACGATCCTCGTGGAGGGCGCGTTCGACGCCTTCGCGCACCCCGGCTTCGAAGCCGGCGCCTTCACGCCGCAGTCGCGCGCCGCGCAGCGCGTCTCTCGCTTCCTCGGGCCGCAGCCCGGTGACCGGGTGCTGGACCTGTGCGCCGCTCCGGGCGGCAAGACGACGCACCTCGCGGCGCTGATGGCGAATCGCGGCGAGGTCGTCGCAGTGGAACGTCACGCCGGCCGGGCCGAGGCACTGGAGCGAAGCTGCGAGCGAATGAACGCCGCGTGCGTCCGCGTAGTGGTCTCCGACGCGGAGAGCTTCACCGACGAGGCCGGATTCGACCGCATCCTGCTCGACCCGCCGTGCACCGGGCTCGGGACGCTGCGCTCCAATCCCGACCTGCGCTGGCGCCTGCGCGAGGGCGACGTGAACGCGCTCGCCAAGGTCCAGGACGCGATGCTAGAGCGCGCCCGGGCGATGCTGAAGGCGGGCGGGCGGCTCGTCTACTCGGTATGCACTCTGTCGCCGGGAGAGGAGCGCCTGCAGGGCCCCGAGAGCTGGCGCACGCTGCCGTCGGAGGATGGCACCGACGGCTTCTATAGTGCCGCCGATGGGGGATGAGCCCGGCCTGCGGTGCCCTTCGTGCCGCGAGCCGTGGCTTCGCCCGACGGCGCTCCCGGGGCGCTACCGCTGCGGTGGCTGCCTGCATCGCTTCGAGCTTCGCTCCGTCTGCCCCGGCTGCGGGGAGCACCAGACGATCGTGCGGATGTCGAGCACGGCGACCACCGCGTGCGTGCACTGCGGTACCTCGATGCTCTTGGAGGTGTGAGCGGATCTCGCGGCGCCTGGCTTTGTCCTCGGTCGCTCGTGTGGCTGGCCACACGTCGCTCCCTGTGTCCTCGCCGGGCGTCCACGATCTCTCGCTCAGACGGCGCGACGGCGGCTGGGCGCGCGCGGCCGGGCGCGGCGTCGTCGCGAGGCTTGAATTCGACGCGCGTGCAGTTAGGCACCCTGGCGGTGCGCAACGACATGTGTGACGGGCGCGTGAACTCGGGACGTCGCGTGGAAAGGGGGGCGGCGCGAAAAAGCGAACGCCAAGTTCGTCAATCGTCGTCGCCCCCGCCCGAGGCGTCGTCGGGGGATCGCCAGGCGTCCGGGATCGTTCGCTCCCGCCGTTGATCCGTCGCTCCCGCCGCGGGGCGCGTCATCATCTACTGACCGATGCTGATCGAGATCGCACCGTCCGTTCTGTCCGCCGACTTCGGGCGGCTCCGTGAGCAGGTAGAGGAGGTTCGCGCTGTAGGCGCCCATGTGATCCACATCGACGTGATGGACGGCCACTTCGTGCCGCCGCTGTCGATGGGACCGCCGGTCTGCCGCGCGCTGCGCGGGATGGGCTTGCACCTCGAGGTCCACCTGATGGTCGACCGGCCGGAGCGCCAGATCGAGTCGTTCGCCCAGGCCGGCGCCGACACGATCATCGTCCACGCCGAGGCGACGCCAAACGTTCACTACGCGCTTCAGGCGATCCGTGAAGCGGGCTGCCTGGCGGGGCTCGCCGTCAACCCGGCGACGCCGCTGGGCATCTTCGCCGAGGCCGACGTCGACGTCGCCCTCTGCATGAGCGTCAACCCCGGATGGGGAGGACAGGCGTTCATCCCGCAGTCGCTCGACCGCATCGCCCGCCTGCGTGCGATCATCGGTCAGGAGCCGGTTCTCGAGGTCGACGGGGGCGTCGACTCAGCGACCGCCGGCGCGTGTGTCGCCGCTGGGGCGACGCGCCTGGTCGCCGGCACGGCCGTCTTCGGTGCACCCGATCCGGCGGCGGCGTTCACGCAGCTCGAAGCCGCCGCAGAAGCCGGGCACGCCGCGCGCTCCTGAGCGGATCGGGGCGGTGTTCGGGCGCCCGCCCGACCGTTGCCAGGGGGTTGTCCCCGATGGCTGCCCGACGCGGCCGGTTGCAAAGGTGTGGCCATGACCGTTGAATCAGCGCCCGAGCGCCCCGTCCCGCCAGCCAGCTACGACGGCGCAATCGTCAGCTGCGACAGCCTGTCGCGAGTCTTCGGAGAGGGCGAGGCCGCCGTCCGGGCGCTCGATGACGTGAGCGTCGGCTTCCCGGCTGGGCGGTTCACTGCGATCATGGGCCCGTCGGGCTCGGGCAAGTCCACGCTGATGCACCTGCTCGCAGGCCTCGACCGGCCGACCAGCGGCACGGTGACGCTCGACGGCATCGAGCTGACGAGCCTCGAGGATCGCCCGCTCACCGAACTGCGGCGTGACCGCATCGGCTTCGTCTTCCAGTCCTTCAACCTGATCCCTGTCCTCACGGCGGCCGAGAACATCGAGCTCCCGATCTCGATCGCCGGCCGCAGCCCTGACCGCGAGTGGGTCGACAAAGTGATCGAGATCGTCGGCCTCGGCGACCGCCTGACCCACCGCCCCAGTGAGCTCTCCGGCGGCCAGCAGCAGCGGGTAGCCGTTGCGCGCGCGCTCGCCTCCCGCCCCGCGGTCGTCTTCGCAGACGAGCCGACCGGCAACCTGGACTCCAAGTCCGGACACGACGTCCTGGCGCTGTTGCGCCGCTCGGTCGACGAGTTCGGCCAGACGGTTGTCATGGTCACCCACGATCCCGGCGCCGCGTCGGTGGCCGACCGGTTGCTGGTGCTCGGCGACGGACGCGTCGTGCATGAAGGCGAGGCCGGCTCCACGGCCGATGTCATCGACCTCATGAAGAGCGTCGGCGCATGAGGAAGGTGACGCTGCGCGGCCTCTTCGCGCGCCGTATGCGGCTGGCCCTGACGCTGCTCGCGGTGGCGCTCGGCGTTTCGCTGATCGTCGCGACCTACGTCTTCACGGACACGATCAACGGCAGCTTCGACCGCATCTTCCAGGAGTCCTACAAGGGCACCGATGTCGCGATCACGCCGAAGAAGCTGATCGAGGTCGAGGACGGCTCGACGCTGGTCACGATCCCGCCGTCGGTGCTGGCCACGGTTCGCAAGAACGCCGACGTCGAGGTTGCGGAGGGAGCGGTCTTCGACGTCGGCACCGTGCTCGGCAGCGATGGCGAGCGGATCGGCACCGGCGGGGCGCCGAACTTCATCTCCTCGGTCTCCGAACAGGACCGTTTCAACGCCTCGACCGCCGCGGAGGGCAGGTTCCCGGCCGGCCGGGACGAGGCGGTGATCGACTTTGCCGCCAAGAAGAAGCAGAAGTTCGAGCTCGGCGACAAGCTGACCGTGCAGGGCGCCGCGCCGCGCAAGGACTACCGGATCGTCGGCTTCACGAAGCTCGCCGGCGTCGACTCGTTCGGCGGCGCGACGGTCGTCGGCCTCGTCCGCGATGAGGCGATCCGGATGCTCGGCAAGGACGGCTTCGACCAGATCCAGATCGCCGCGAAACCGGGTATCACGCCAGAACGGCTGGTTGCGTCGCTGCGCGCCGACCTGCCGGAAACCGTGACCGTGCGAACGGGCGAGCAGCAGAGCGACGCCGACTCCGACCAGATCGCCGAGGACCTCGGCTTCATCCAGACGTTCCTGCTCGTCTTCGGGTTCGTCTCGTTGTTCGTGGGCGCGTTCATCATCTTCAACTCGTTCTCGATCACGGTGGCGCAGCGGACGCGTGAGATCGGGTTGCTGCGCGCGCTGGGCGCCAACCGCCGGCAGGTGCTGCGCAGCGTGCTGGCAGAGGGCCTGTTGCTCGGTCTCGTCGGCTCGCTCGCCGGGCTGGTGCTGGGAATCGCGCTCGCGCCGTTGCTGAAGGCGCTCTTCGTGGCGATCGGTATCGACCTGCCCTCGAACGCGCTCGTGATTCAGACGCGCACGATCGTGGTGCCGATCGTCGTCGGGACGCTCGTTGCGCTGGCCTCGAGCCTGACTCCGGCGCTGCGCGCGACACGCGTCGCCCCGATGGCGGCGCTGCGTGACTCCGCCGCGCCGACTACCGGGCGCGTCTCACGCCGGCTTACGGCTATCGCTCTTGTCTTGCTGGTGGCGGGCGTCGGGCTGATCGCCGGTGGCCTCTTCGGGGGCGGATCGGAGAGCTCGACGCTCACCCTGCTCGGCATCGGAGTGTTCGTCACTTTCATCGCCGTCGCGCTGCTCAGCCCGCGACTGGTGCGGCCGCTGGCGTCTGTCCTCGGCCGGCCCGCTCAACGCATCGCCGGCTTCCCGGGACGGCTCGCGCGTGAGAACGCGATGCGCCAGCCGGGCCGCACGGCGGCGACCGCTGCGGCGCTGATGATCGACATCACACTCGTCACCTTCGCGTCGATCTTCGCGGCCGGCGCTCGCGCCACGATCGACGAGGCGGTGACGGACAACCTTCAGGCTGCGCTCGTGATCCAGCACTCAGACGGCTTCTCCCCATTCCCCGGGCGGGTGCTCGGCGCGGTTGCGCAGGTCGATGGCGTCGGCGATGTCGGGAGCGTGCGCTTCTCGACCGCCAAGGTGAGCGAGCTCGGCGGTGACGAGGTGACGGTCACGGCCGTCGATCCGCAGACGATTCCTCGCCTTTACAAGCTGACGATCGAGGAAGGCGCGCAGGACGCTGTCGAGCAGCTCACGGCCGGCGGCACCGCGGTCGTCAAGAAGGGCTTCGCCGAGGACAAGAAGCTGAAGGTCGGTGAGTCGCTCACGCTGCGCACACCGGAGCGCCGGACGGTGAGCGTGCGCGTCGGTGCGATCGTCAAGGACGAGGGCGGCCTCGTCGCCGACGTGACGCTGCCGACCTCGACGGTGGAGCGCGAGTTCGGAGAGACCAAGGACGCGATCGGGCTCGTCGCGGTGCAGGACGGAGCGGACGAGAAGCAGGTCCAGGACCGGATCGAAGCGGTGCTGAAGGCGCGCTTCCCCGAGGCCGAGGTAAAGACGGGCCAGGAGCTGATCGACTCGCAGGCCGACCAGATAAATCAGGCGCTGGGGCTGATCTACGCCCTGCTGTCGCTGGCGGTGCTGATCTCGCTGTTCGGCATCGTCAACACGCTCGTGCTCTCGATCAGCGAGCGAACGCGTGAGATCGGGATGCTGCGCGCGATCGGCACGACGCAGAAGCAGATTCGCAAGATAGTGCGCTGGGAAGCCGTGATCACGGCGATGATCGGTGGCATCCTCGGCTGCTCGCTCGGCATCGGGCTCGCGGTCCTGTTCACCGCGCCGCTCGACGGCTTCAAGCTGTCGATCCCTGTCGGCTCGCTGGTCGTGCTCGTGCTGCTCTCAGCACTCGCCGGCGTAGCGGCGGCGGTGGGACCGGCGCGCCGCGCGGCGAAGCTGGACGTGCTCAAGGCGCTGGCGTGCGAGTAGTCGGGCGGTCAGCGCCGTGCCCGGCGGCCGTTGACGACCTCGCATCCGAAGGCGCGGTCGCTGCGGTCTTTGACGACGCGGTCGTAGCCGGCGCCACAGTGGATCACGTCGGCGCCGCCCGCGACGGCGCGAATCGTGTCGTCGCCTGCGCCGCCGTAGATGCGGTCGGGTCCGTAGCCGCCGTTGAGCTTGTCGTCGCCGTCGTCGCCGTGCAGGCGGTCGGCGCCGCGGCCACCTTCGAGCTCGTCGTTGCCGGGCCCGCCGAAGATCCTGTCGTTGCCGAAGCGACCGAAAAGCAGGTCCTCGCCCCGTCCGCCGAAGAGCGTGTCGCCGTCGCGTCCGCCGTCGACGACGTCGTCACCCGCGCCGCCGGCGAGACGGTCGCGGCCGCCATGGCCGACGAGCGTGTCGGCGTAGTCGCTGCCCGAGATGTGGTCGGGGCCGTTGGATCCCTTGGGGCGATCACGGCGCAGCTTCGGCTGGGCCGCCGAGCCCTCGCTCGCGGCGCTCGCGCCGCCGCGCAGCAGGCCGGCGTTGACACGCCCATCGAGCGTGCCCCTGCCGGTGCGGTCGGTCGGGTCGCCGATGATGACCGTCTCGCAGCGGTCGGTCAGCCCGGCCTCACCCTGCGAGGAGACATACACAGTGTCATCACCTGAGCCGCAGTCGGTGCGGTCGCGGCCTGAACCGCTGTAGATCGTGTCGTTCCCGTCGCCGCCGTCGATCGAGTCCTCGCCGGCCTCGCCGCCGCCGAGCAGATCGTCACCCGGGCCGCCCACGACGCGGTCGTTGCCGGCGCCGCCGTCGACGCCGTCGTTGCCGGCGCCGCCGTACAGGATGTCGGGGCCGTTGCCGCCGAGCAGCAGGTCGTCACCGTCGTCACCGCGCACGTTCTTGTCGCCGCCGCGGTTGGAGTCGATGTAGTCGTCGCCCGGGCCACCCGAGATCAGTCGTTCGTCGCCGAAGCGCTTCTCGACGATGTAGTCGTTTCCTGCGCCACCCTCGATGGTGTCGTCGCCGTCGCCGCCGTCCAGCACGTCGTCGCCCTCGCCGCCGCGCACGCGGTCGTCGCCTGTCTCCCCGGTGGCGGTGTCATCACCCGGGCCGCCGTCCACGGTGTCGTCGGCGCTGCCGCCGTCGAGCCGGTCGTTGCCGTAGCCGCCGAACAGGCGGTCGGCTCCGAAGCCGCCTGAGAGGAAGTCGTCACCGGCGCCGCCGAGCAGCGTGTCGCGTGACCCCTGGCCCCGCAGCACGTCGTTCGCGCTGCCGCCCTTGAGGCGGTCGGCGAGCGGCCCACCGTCGAGCTTGCGCGCCGCGGCGCCAGATGGCGGAGCGAGCAGCACCACGAGCACCGCGAGAAGCGGCAACGCGAATCGGCCTCGAGCGGCGCGGGGCATGCGAAGGAGATCGGCGCGCAGTACGGGCGAGGCGACCGGGACGAGCGTCGCGTGGACGGATCTCGGGCGCGCCGGCTGGGAGGTTTGGTGACGCTTCGGCCCGACCTGCAAAGACCTTCAGCCGCCAAACGGGTCAGGAACTGACAGGACGGATCCCTTAGGGAATGTCCGTAAATTAGGCGCAGGATTATGTGTCTTGTTGTTGAATCTGGGGTGGGTGTCTGATGTCGAGTCAGCGATCGGGGAGCGCTTCCGGCTGTTGGGGCCCCAGCTGAACGAGCGT
>Ga0247727_10000930_pt1 | contig 71275 bp, 59 predicted proteins | sample WisWelCaveWW1625_FD_202498 | JGI IMG/M metagenome (GOLD analysis project Ga0247727, IMG submission 202498) | Biofilm microbial communities from Wishing Well Cave, Virginia, United States - WW16-25 | ecosystem: Environmental > Aquatic > Deep subsurface > Groundwater > Cave microbial mat | place... | reverse complement strand
CTGGGGGGATTTGCCGATGAGAGACATAAGACCCTTCTCCTGCGTGAAATTGGTTGGCACCTACTTCATCGGCAGGATTTCTAAGGGTCTTTTTGTTTTTCTGCGCTCCTTAACCAACCAGTATTGCGACTAGGGGATTGAAAGTACGATGTTTGAAGTTCGAACTACGAAGCCAGACGCATCGTTCGCGCAGGGGCAACACCGCTCTTCAGCGTTCACAGACCGTCCATGAGCATCGTGAAAAACTGCACCGTCTGGTTGAGCTGGAAGTACGCATAGACGAACGTCAAGTACGCGCAGGCTGCCAGGAACGCGAAGTCCTCGATCCGCTTCACCCGGCGCGAAAGCGCCAGCACCATCCAGAGCACTCCGATTACGAGCGCCCAGTCCCAGCCGCGCCCGACATCGATCATGCCCCGGAGCAGCCGCCACCCGATCAGCGCCGCTGCCGCGCCAATCTCGACCCCGGTCCAGAGCCGTCCGCGGACTTCGGGGCTCATGGGGCCTCCCTCAGTCGGAGAATCCGCTGATTCACGACGACGAAAACGCGCTCCTGGAGGCGCCGAACCAGCGCCGACCGCTCGCGCGGCCGGAGGTCTCCCACGACCAGCGCCCGCGCTCCCGCCGCCCGCATGGCCCGTTCAGTCTCCTCGATCGTCCCAAACCGCATCAGCACCACGCGGCGGCCAAAATCGGGCCCGTAGAGCGTGTAGACGGGATAGTGGATGCCGATCGCGCATACCGGCTCGGCGCTCGTCAGCGGCTCCGGCGGCATGAACGCCCAGCCGCTCCGTGTGTTCCACGAAGCCGCCATCGATCGCCGCATCGCTTCGGGCTCGATGCCGTCAACGACCAGGGTTCCAACGATGTTGAGCGTGAGCGCGATCATCAGGAGATAGGCGAAGGCGCGGCGCGGGATCGACTCCAGCCGAAACAGGACGACGGGGATCGCGAGACAGGGGAGCACGGCCAGCCAGCCCGCGTGACGCATGTTCCAAAGCTCCGGCTGGAGGGCAGTGAAGAGGATCGCGCCCGCCGCGACCACCCCTCCGCTGAACGACACAGGGAAGATCCGCCATCGCAGGACCAGCAGCAGGGCCGGCAGTCCCAGCGCCATGCCGTACCAGCCCCAACCCGACTGCCGCGTGGCCTGGTGGCTGTAGGGCACGTACGCATCGTAGAGATAGGTGTTCATCATGGTCGATGCGTTGAGGCGAAGCGCTTCCAGCGGCGTCGACACGAGATCGGTGGAGTCGAGCCTCGGCGCCATGGTGTAGTTCGCGCGAGCGCTGAACGGCGACCAGTCGCCGAACGGGTAGACGGGATTCCCGAAGTCGTACGCGTTCCGTCCGTACCAGAAGAGTCCGACGGCCGCCACCAGCAGCAGCGTAGCGATGCGGCCCAGGTGCACCGGAGAGGGAGCGGCCGGCCTTCGCCGCCGGAACGCCGCGATCACGACAAACGCGGGAACCAGGCAGAGAAAGAGCGGCGAGAACGAGAGCCCCAGGAGGCTGACGGCCGCGATGAGCGCCGAATCGCGCCAGACGGAGCCTGTACCCATCGTGAACGCGAAGCCGGCCAGCGCCAGGGCCGTCATGGCGATGCTGTTGCAGCAGGAGGTCGATTGCGAGTTGACGACCGGGAGGCCGCAGAAAAGGAGGGCGGCCAGCAGCCCCTGCGCCCGCGCCAGTCCCAGCCGCCGGCCGAGCACGTAGGCCGCCGCCCCGGCGTAAAGCAGGAACTCGACTCCCGCCATCTCGATGAGGACGTCATGGTGCAGAAAGGCGACCCACCACACCTCCAGCAGTTCGAATCCCGCCGGGTAGCCGCTGCGCACGTCTTCGAGGTGGGGGTGGGTGAGCGACCCCGTCTGGATCCAGCTGGCGAGCCTCGGAAGCTGGAAGCAGGTCTCATCGCCCGCGTACGGCGCAAAAAACCAGACCGCGAAGGCGATGCGCCCCGCCAGCAGCAACGCCAGGGCCGCGGCCCCGGTCGCCGCCGTGCGCGACTTTAGATCGGCGGCGCGCCACCACGCACGAACACGCTCCAGCAATTCCCAAGGGGCCCGCACCACCGACGCGACCTCGACCCGCCAGATCGCCGCGACCACCAAGCCGCCGAGAACGGCAACCGCTCCCAGGCTCCACCAGCGGAGCGCCTGAACCGATCCGAGAAGGATGACGACCCCTGCCATCAACGCCCAGCGGACGATGCCGTACCAGAGCAGGTCCTCGCCGCGGTCTCCGCCCCGCGACATCCGGTAGATGCCGAACGCCGCCAGCGAGATGCCCGCATTCGCCAGGAGGGTGAGCAGGAGACCGAAGATGAAGGGCATGCGGGACGCACAGTCTAACAGCTACTGCTTGGCCTTCAGGCGCAAGAGCGCCTCCTGCACGGCCCTGCGCGCGGGGCCTTGCGGCGTCAACGGGAGGGCTCTCCCGTAATCGTCGGCGGCGAGACCCCATTCCGCCCGCGCCTCACGGATCTGCGCCCGCGCGATGAGCGCCGCGCAGGCCGTGGGATCGAGCTCGATGGCCCGGTTCAAATCGACGAGCGCGCCCGCGAGGTCGCCGCGCGCCTGGAGGACCAGCCCGTGGTTCCGCCACGCCGCCGAGTTCCCTGGATCGATGGCGATCGCATGCTCGAAGTCGGCCAGCGCGCCGACGCCGTCGCCGGCAAAGTTCCGCGCGAGCCCGCGATTCACGTAGATGTCGGCCGTCCGGAAGCCGAGTTCGATTCCGCGGTCGCACTCGCGGATGGCGCCGTCGACGTCGTTGAGCATCAGCCGTGCGATGGCGCGATCGTGATAGACCACGGCGAACCGCGGGGCGATGCGGACGCTCCGGTCGAATGCCGCCATCGCCTCCCCGAGGATGGCGCGGCGCTCCGCCTCGGTCATCCGCGGGTCGACTTCCTTGACCCACGCCGTGCCCAGCGCCTGCCACGCGAAGTAGTTGTCGGGCTGCGACCGGACCGTCTGCGTCCACAGCGACACCGTCGAGCGCCACACCGTCGTCTGGTCGACCGTCAGGGCGGCGAGCGTCACGAGCAGCGCTCCCACGGCGGCCAGGCCGGCGTTCCGGATCGCGGGACGCGCCGCCTGGAGCTGCACGAGCGCGCCCGCGAGAAGGGCCGCGAACGGGATGCAGGCGAAGTACGAGTAGCGGTCGGCGACGAGCTGGAAGCCGCTTTGGGTGAACCCGAGCACCGGCGCGACGGTGATCGCATAGGCGAGCCACGCGACCGTGAGCGCCGGGATCCGGCGCCACAGCAGCAGGACGATCGTGACGAGCGCCGAGGCGGCCGTCGCACCGACGTAAAGCGGCTTCGGCCAGAGCTGCTCGCCCAGCAGGTAGAGAGCGGCGAGTTTCACCGGCGCGATCGTCTTGACGACGTAGAAGCAGAGCCCGTATCCGGCCTGGAGGATGCGCTCGAGCATGCCGTGACTCTCGCTCGGAACGACCGTCGTGCAGCAGGAGGTGACCGCGACGTACGCGACGATCATCGCGCCGGCCCCCGCGGCGGCGAACGGCACTTTCTCCAGCGCCGTCTTCCAGCTCAGCCGTCGCAGCGGCCAGCCGTCGAGCACGAGCAGGACGACCCACAGCGTCATGCCCCAGCCCTTGCAGAAGAGCGAGACGACGAGGAGGCCGATCGACGCCGCGTACCAGCGCCAGCGGACCGGCCCGGCCTCGCGCGCCATCCGCAGGTAGGCGAGGACGCTGGCGATCAGGAAGACGCCGCACAGCACGTCACGCCGCTCCGTGACCCACGCCACCGATTCGACTCGAAGCGGATGGACCGCGTGGAAGAGCGCCCCGGCCGCCGCCGCGACCCGGCCGTGGAGTTCGACGAGTCCCGGCCCGTGGGCCGCACGCAGCAGCGCAAGCATCAGGAAGTACAGGAGCAGGGCGCTGGTGGCGTGAAGCACGAGGTTCGTGAGGTGGTAGCCCGCAGGATTGAGCCCCCATACCGCGTGGTCGACCGCCCACGAGAGCCACGTCAGCGGCTGGTAGTGGCCCCCGCTGATCGTCCCGAACATCCACGCGATGTTCGACGGCGCAAGGCCGCGCCAGCCCGTCTCCGTGAGCAGGTAGGCCTGGTCGTCCCAGGCCAGGAAGCCCGCGCCGAGCGCCGGTGCGTAGGCGCCGAACGCGGCCACGACGATCAAGCCGGGCAGCGCGATGCGGGTCCAGGGCGGGGGTTCGGTCACGCCCAGATCATAGCCGCAAAGAAAACGGGGCACCGTGCAGGGGGACGCAAGAAGACGCAAGCGGCTCTTCCAGCCCGACGAGCAGGCTCCCCGTCTATCTCTGTCGGTTGTGTTTCCGTTCTAGCCCGGCTACAGTTCTGCCGTGTCAGCGGTCATCGTCTCCGCGAAGCGCACGCCGATCGGCAGGTTCTGCGGCTCCTTCGCGGATCTCAGCTCGGCGGAGCTCGGCGCCGTCGCCGCGAAAGCGGCCGTGGAGGCCGCCGGCATCAAGCCCGAACAGGTCGACGAGCTCATCTTCGGCAACGGCCGCCAGGCGGGCGGGGGCCCGAACGTCGCCCGACAGGTCGTCCGCCGCGCCGGACTCCCCGACACCGTCCCGGCCTACACCATCAACAAGGCCTGCGCGTCGTCGCTCAAGGCGATCAGCCTCGCGGCGCAGACGATCCTCGCGGGCGACGCCGACATCATCGTGGCCGGCGGCACCGAGAGTATGACCCGCCTCCCGTTCCTGCTGGAACGCGAACGGATGGGCTACCGCCTCGGCCACGCGGAGGTCGTCGACGCGATGTACAAGGACGGATTCCTCTGCCCGCTCTGCGGCCAGTTGATGGGCGAAACCGCGGAGAACCTCGCCGAGAAGTACGCGATCCCGCGCCTCGAGCAGGACGAGTACGCGGTGGAGACCCAGGCGCGCTGCGAGAAGGCCCGGAAAGCGGGCCGCTTCAAGGACGAGATCGCGCCCGTCTCCGTGAAATCAAGGGAGGGGCCGAAGACGATCGACGGCGACGAACATCCGCGCGACGGCGCGACGCTCGAGTCGCTCGCGAAACTGCCGCCGGTCTTCAAGAAGGACGGGACGGTGCACGCCGGCAACTCAAGCGGCATCACCGACGGCGCGGCCGCTGTCGTCGTGATGTCGGAGGCGAAATCGACGTCGCTTGGCTTGAAGCCGCTCGCACGCATCCTCGCGTCGACGACGGCCGGCGTCGACCCGAAGTTCATGGGCATCGGCCCGGTCCCGGCGATCCGGAAGCTCGAGGCGAGGACGGGGCTGAAGCTCGGCGACTTCGACCTCGTCGAGCTCAACGAGGCGTTCGCGGCGCAGATCATTGCCTGCGACCGCGAGCTGAAGTTCGACCGCGAGCGGCTGAACGTGAACGGCGGCGCGATCGCGCTCGGCCATCCGATCGGCGCCACCGGCGCGCGCATCGTCGTCACGCTGCTGCACGAGATGAAAAAACGTAACGCCCGACGCGGACTTGCCACGCTCTGCGTCAGCGGGGGACTTGGAATGGCCGTGGCGTTTGAGGCACCCAGCCCATGAACTTCGAAAAACTGACGAAGCACGTCGAGAAGCTCGAGACCTGTTCGAAGACGATTGCCGACGCGTCGAAGAAGCCGGCGGACGATTTCGAAAAGGACGCGAAGCTGCGCGAGTCGGCGAAGCAGGCGATGAAGAACTTCGCCGTCACGCTCAAGCTGCTCCTGATGGACTACCTGAAGGAGTCGAAGGCGCCGGTGCGTCCGGGCCAGCTCTACCGCGACTGTGCGGCGAAGAGCTTCGTCCCGAGCGACCTCCCGTGCGACAACCTCATCATCAAGTGGGGCGGCAACGTGACGCCCTCGAGCGGGCACGATGTGCACGACGAGGCGGCGCGGTTCGTCGCCGTCTCGGAGAAGCTCCTGCCGGTGCTCAAGGCCTACCAGAAGGAATGAGCGCGGCGATGGCGGCGAGGACCTGGACGAGCTTCAGCACCCGCTGCGCCTCCTCCGTGCGGCCGGCCGCGAGCAGCAGGCCGGCGTAATAGGCGTAGACGGGACGATAGGCTCCTGCCAGTTCCATCTCGTAGCGGCTGACCTTCTCGGGCCGCGTGGCGAGCCGCTGCAGCTCCGGCGGCTCGACCCGCAGCGATTCCTCGATGATCGCCGCCTGCGCCGCGGGGTTCCCTGTGGCCGCGTCGCACTTCTTCGCCCAGAAGTAGCCGTACGGCGCGCCGTAGTCGGCGGCGCGGATGAGTGGCGTGTTCTCACCGAGCGGCCGTGCGGTCCAGATGAAAACGACCGCGGCGGCCGTCAGCGTCACCCCGAACCGCTTCCACTCGCGCGACGCGGCCCAGCCGGCCAGGCGGGCGACCGTCAGCGCGGCGAACGGGATCATCGCCGCCACGAAGGGCACCCGGTAGCGCGACAGCGGCAGCGCCAGGACGCCGACCGCGACGCCGGCGATGATCATGACGTAGAGCAGCGCGCACGTTCGAAAGTCGCGGGCGGCGAGCCCCAGCCCGATGAGCGCGAGCGGGCTGAGGATGAAAAACGTGAACGGAGTGTTCGCCAGCACCGACGAGTAGCGGCGGTAAAAATAGAGATTCTGGTTGTCCGGCATCTCGTACCACTGCCACATCATCGAGAACTTCTGCGCCATCAGCGCGATCCAGCCCCCGACGCCACGGCTCTTCACCGACTCGACGACGATTGGCCCCATCGTTCCGTGGGCGCGACCCATGATGCGCACCTGCGGAGGCGTCAGCCCGCCGGGGCCGTACTCGGGCTGGAAGGTCCGTTCGTTGTCCGAAAGAAACGTCAGCGGCCCCACGCTCGCCCAGCCGAGCGTCGGCGCGCCGACGATCACGTTGCGCACCACGAACGGGGAGATGCCGACGAGCACGCCGGCCGCCATCACGACGCCGAGCTTCCAGAGCCGCGGCCTCTCCTTGCGATGCTTGATGACGAGGATCACCGCGCTGCCGACGATGAACGTCGCGAAGGTCGTCTGGCAGAGCAGCGAGACTCCGCACGCGAGCCCGGCCAGGAACCAGTCGCGGACCGTGCTCTTCTCCACCGCTCGATCGGTGATCAGGGCGAGCGCGAGTCCGATGAACGCCGTGAGCGTCGTTCGCACCAGCGCGAGTTCGTAGAAGAGCAGCGGCACGTAGAAGACGGCGAAGACCGCCGCGACCGCGCCCGCGAGGTCGCCGAAGTAACGGCGCGCGAGGAGCCAGATGAGAACGTTCGACGCGACGCCGAGCATCATCTGCCACAAGAAGACCCAGTGGACGTTCGGCCCGAAGATCTTGTAGGTGAACGCGACGAGGTAGACGTAGAGCGGCTCCTGGTGGTACTGCTTGCCGCCGAACCAGTGATTCCACAAAGCCCGTGACGTCTCGTCCGAGAGGCGCCGCTCCTTGATGCCGTTGGGCTGCAAGACCCACACGTCGGTGCCCGGGTAATTCGCGCGGTCGTCGGGGTTCTCGTCGAACCACTGCTGGGCGCAGACCCTCTGCCATGCCATCAGCGGGTGGTACTCGCCGTTCGAGAGCCAGTCGCCCTTGGCGATGGTCTGCGACCACTCGTGGAAGAAATGCATGTCGGTCTGCGTCCACTCGTGCGCCGCGACGCAGGGCGTGTTGCGCATCTCGAGCCAGTAGATGAGCCGCAGCAGGATCGAGGCACCGATCACGACCGCCAGGACGAACCGGCGACGCCCCTTGAGCCAGGCCTCGGCGCGTTGCGACGCCGTGAGGACGGGGGCTGGTTCATCGGTCATGCCGCGATCCGATCATGAGCCGCAAGAAGACGCAAGAGGACGCAAACGGAAAGACAGAAAGGACGCGTGCGGATCCATGGCCTCTGCTTCCGTGGCCTTTGCTTCCGTTCCGTTTGCGTTCTCCTTGCGTTCCGATTGTGGCTCGTCAAGCCCTGAGGGCACACCGTCGTTGCCCGACTGTTCATTCTCGTCGGCTCACATCGTACTTCCACTTCGTGCCTTACTTCGTACTTCATACGTCGAGCTTCGTACTTCCCTTCCCCCTCCCCCAAACCTACGTTGCCGCCATGCGTCTATCTTTAGTAGACTCTTCCCCCTCCAATGGCCATTCGCAAGGTCGGCGTCGTCGGCTGCGGCCTCATGGGCTCCGGCATCGCCCAGGTTTGCGCCGCAAAGGGTTACGAGACCATCGTCCGGGAGGTTAACGACGACCTCCTCAAGCGCGGCCGCGAGCGGCTCACCAACTTCCTCGCCGAGGGCGTCAAGAAGGGCAAAGTCGCCCAGGCCGACATGGACAAGACGGTCGGGAACCTGAAGTGGACGACGGCGCTCGCCGACTTCAAGGACTGCGACGTCGTCATCGAGGCGATCGTCGAGAGCCTCGCCGAGAAGCAGAAGGTCTTCGCCGAGCTCGACGGCGCCTGCAAGCCCGAGACGATCCTCGCCAGCAACACGTCGAGCATTTCGATCACGTCGATCGCCGCCGCCACGAAGCGGCGCGACAAGGTCCTCGGCCTCCACTTCATGCAGCCCGTGCCGATCATGAAGCTCGTCGAGATCGTCCGCGCCGAGATCACGGGCGCCGCCACGTACGAGACGGCGCGGGCCTTCATCGAGTCGCTCGGCAAGACCGTGATCACCGCCAAGGACACGCCCGGCTTCATCATCAACCTCCTCCTGATTCCGTACGTCAACGAGGCGATCCGCGCCCTCGACGGCGGGCTCGCGACGAAGGAGGACATCGACGCCGGCATGAAGCTCGGATGCAACTTCCCGATGGGCCCGATCGAGCTCGCCGACTTCGTCGGGCTCGACACCTGCCTCTCGATCGCGGAGGTGATCTTCCGCGAGACGGGCGACCCGCGCTACGCGCCGTCGCCGCTCCTGCGCCGCATGGTGGCCGCGGGGTCGCTCGGCCGCAAGAGCGGCCGTGGGTTTTACGACTACGCGAAGAAGCAACCATGATGCTCGCCACGGCGCTGCTGCTCCTCGTCCAGGCGGAGACGGTCAAGGTCTCGCTCGAGACCTCCGCGAAGCGCTTCAACCCTGACGGCGAGATGCGACTCAAGTTCACGATCGAGAACCTGACCGAGGGCGAACTCTCCCTCGACGAGCCGGCCGACTGGGTCGACGGCCTGGAAGTCCGCGATGCGAAGAACACGATCATCAAGGCGGTGGGAACCTCGAAGGCATCGAAGCGCTCCCAGAAGGTCGACGGACGCGGCTTCTTCGGCCGCACGGTCAACGTCGCCGCGGCGCTGAAGGGGAAGACCTTCGAAGAGGGCGCGTTCAAGTTCAAGTGGTGCTGGCTCGGCCGGACGTCGAACGAGGTCACCGTCACCGTGCTGCGCGACTACGAGGTGAAGGTCGAGACGAACTTCGGCGACTTTACGATCGAGTTCTTCCCCGATGTCGCGCCGAACCACGTGATGCACTTCCTCCAGCTGGTGCGCGCAGGGTTCTACGACAAGAAGAAGTTCTACAAGCTCATCCCGGGCGCGATCGCGCAGGGCGGCAACGAGACCGGCGAGGCGAACGTCGCCCTCAAGGCCGAGTTCAGCGATCGGCCCCACAAGGTCGGCACCCTGTCGGCGGCGCGCGGCAACGACCCCGACAGCGCGAGCTCCGAGTTCTTCATCTGCCTGGCGGAGCAGAAGAACCTCGACGGCCGCTATAGCGTCTTCGGCCAGGTGAAGGACGGCCTCGACTCGGTCAAGGAGCTCAACCGGATCAAGACCGACCACAGCCCCTGCGGCGGCTGCGGCAAGAACCTCGCGGCGGGCTACGCGGAGGGCCACTGCGGGAACCACCACCACGATACGCCGCAAGTCGAACTCATCATCAAGACCATGAAAGTCATCGAGAACAAGAAATAACCCCGGGAGGAATCACATGTCCAAGCTCATCGCCGTCGCGTTCATGACCGCCGGGCTGCTCGCGTTCGCCCAGGATCCTCCGAAGGATCCGCCGAAGCCGGCCGCCACGGGCCTCACCGTCACGCTCACGCTCGACAAGGACAAATACGTTGTCGGCGACGAGATCCAGGCCGAGGTGAAAGTCGAGAACACCACCGGCAGGGATGTCGAGATCGCCGAGCTCATGTACGAAGAGCGGTCGGTTTCGTTCCAGGTCAAGGCGACGTGGGCCGGCGTGATCAAGGTGTACGACCTCGCGATCACGCGGCCCGATCCGAACGTCGCCATGCGCCTCGCCCTTCCGAAGGTGACGCTGGCGAACGGCAGGTCGCTCACGCTCGCGCACCGCATCCCGACGCTGGCCGCGGGCCCGATCGAGGTGACGGCAGTCTTCGCCGGCTCCGGCACGGCGGAGAAAAGCGTCGCGTCAAAGGCGGAAGTCACCGGCACCAGCCTGACGGCCGTCCTCGACACGACCAGCGGCGCCATCCAGCTCGACCTCGACCATGTGAACGCGCCGGCGAACGTCTCCAACTTCGTGACGCTCGCGCGCCTGCACTTCTACGACGACATGGCCTTCCACCGCGTCGTGAAGGGCAGCTGGGTCCAGTCGGGCTGCCCCTACGGCCTCGGCATCGGCAACCCCGGCTACAGCCTCAAAGGCGAGCCGAGCGAGACGTCGCTCCACGGCGAAGGCACCGTCTCGATGTCCGGCTCCGACAAGCAGGGCTACACGGGGTCGCAGTTCTTCATCTGCCTCAACAACCTGCCGGCGCTCGACAAGAAATTCACGATCATCGGCAAGGTGGGGCAGGCGAGCCTGGAATCGGTCAAGGCGATCGGCCGCGTCGACACCGACAAGAACACCGACCGCCCGAAGACCGACGTCAAAATCAAGAAGGTCACGATCGCGCCCAAATAGCGATGGGCTACGACACGATCAAGGTTGAGACCCGGGACGGGATCACCGTCGTCACGGTGAGCCGCCCTGACAAGCTCAATGCGCTCAACGAACAGGTGATCGACGAGTTGACGAAGGCGTTTCTCGCCGTCCGGGACGACGCGTCGGTCAGGGCCGCGATCCTGACAGGCGCAGGGGAAAAGGCGTTCATCGCGGGCGCGGACATCGCCGTCCTGGCGACGTGCGGCCCCGTCGCGGCGCGCGAGAACTCGCTCAAGGGACAGGCGCTGACGCTCCTCCTCGAAAACCTCGGCAAGCCGGTGATCGCGGCGATCAATGGGTTCGCACTCGGCGGCGGATGCGAGATGGCGATGGCCTGCACGCTCCGCGTCGCCGTCGAAGGGGCGAAGTTCGGCCAGCCGGAGGTGAAGCTCGGCCTCATCTGCGGCTACGGCGGCACTCAGCGGCTTCCGCAGCTCGTCGGCCGCGGCCGCGCGCTGGAGCTGCTGCTCACGGGCGACATGATCGACGCCGCGGAGGCGCACCGCATCGGCCTCGTCAACAAGGTCGTGAAGAAGGAGACGCTGCTCGCTGACTGCGAGGCGATCGCGAAGAAGATCGCGGCGGTAGGACCCGTCGCCGTGAAGTTCACGCTCGACGCGGTCGGCGCGGGATCGCTCGACGCGGAGGCGACCTACTTCGGCCTCTGCTTCGCGACCCAGGACATGAAGGAGGGCACCGCCGCCTTCCTCGAGAAGCGTCCCGCCAAGTTCCAGGGCCGATGAAATCCGTCGCGAAGGTGCCGCTCCGCGACGCGGAGAAGATCCAGGCGGCCCTCGGCCGCCGCAAGATCACCGCCGTGATCGTTGAAATCGAGGGGACGACGCGCTTCAACGTGATGGTGCGCCGCGCCGACGCGGCCAAGGCAAAGAGGGCACTATGAGCGACCCCGACATCGTCATCCTGAACGGCGCACGCACCGCGTGGGCCGAGTACGCCGGCACGCCTGGGTTCGGGCTCTTCAAGGACCTCTCGTGCGTCGAGCTCGGCGCGATCGCGGCGAAGGCCGCCCTCGTGAAGAGCGGCGCGAAGGCCGAGTGGATCGACCACTGCATCATGGGCAACGCCATGCAGACGTCGTCCGACTCGATCTACGGCGCGCGCCACGTCGGCCTCAAGGCAGGGCTCCGGATCGAGACGGCCGCGCTGACCGTGAACCGCCTGTGCGGCAGCGGCATCGAGTCGGTCGCGCTGGCGGCGCGGTTCATCAAGGTCGGCGACGCGTCGTGGGTCGTCGCCGGAGGGATGGAGAACATGTCGCAGGCGCCGCACGTCATCCGCGGCCTGCGCGGCGAGCCGGTCCGCTTCGGCGCCGACGTGAAAATCGAGGACTCGCTCTTCGTGAACCTGAAGGACACCTACTGCGGCCTCTTCATGGCCGAGACGGCGCAGAACTGCGCGAAGAAGTACGACATCGGACGGGCGGCTCAGGACGAGTTCGCGCTTCGGAGCGTCACGGAAGGCGCCCGAGCGATCAAGTCGGGGCTCTTCAAGGAGGAGATCGTCAGCCTCGCCATCACGCGCCGCAAGGAGACGATCACCGTCGATACGGACGATCACATCAAGCCCGACACGACCCTCGAGAAGCTCGCGAAGCTGCCGCCGGCGTTCGGCAAGGACGGGACCGTGACGGCCGGCAACGCGAGCGGGATCGTTGACGGCGCGGCGGCGCTCGTGGTCACAAGCGAGAAGAGCGCGCGCGAGAAGGACCTGAAGTCAATCGGCCGGATCGTCGCGACGGCGACGGTCGGCGTCCCTCCCGAACTGATGGGGATGGGCCCCGCCCCGGCGATCCGCGAGGTGCTGAAGAAGGCGGGGCGGAAGCTGGACGAGATCGACCTCTTCGAGATCAACGAAGCGTTCGCCGGGCAGTACCTGGCGGTCGAGAGGGATCTCGGCCTCGACCGCGCGAAGTGCAACGTGAACGGCGGCTCGGTCGCGCTCGGCCATCCGCTGGCGGCGACGGGGACGCGGCTCATCCTGACGGTGCTCTACGAGCTGCGGCGGAGGAAGAAGAAGTTCGGGATCGCCAGCGCATGCATCGGCGGAGGGCAGGGGATTGCGATGCTGGTGGAAGCGACGTAGAACGAAAGTCGGAGGAAGGAAGACGGAAGTCAGAAGGAACGGCGGAAGGGCAAGGGAGGAAGGATGAAGGGTTCGCTCCCCCGCGCTTCGTCGACCGCACTCGGTAACCCCAAGGGGGAAGCTGTCAGGGCACAGTTCCGCAGGTTCGCGATCTCTGCAGCAGCTGAATTGTGGGGGAGCCCTCGGTACCTTCCCACTTCCGCCGTCCGCCCTTCCTCTTTCCTTCCGACTTCCTTCTTCCTTCTTCCTACGTTCCGATGATCGACCTGCATCGCCATCTCGAAGGCTCCGTCCGCTACGAAACGTGGCGCGAAATCGCCCGCGAGATCGGCGCGCCGATCATCCCGAAGTCGCGCTACCGCATCGGCCCGCGGGAGCCGAAGACGCTCGCGTCGTTCCTCTCGCACTTCGGCCCGCTTCACAGGCTCTACCCGGGCCGCGAGTGGATCGAGCGCGTCGCCCGCGAAGCGGTGCAGGACGCCGGTTCGGACGGCGTCACGTACCTGGAACTCCGCTTCAGCCCCGTCCACTTCGCGAGGCGCATGAAGGCCGACCCCGTGAAGGTCGCGCGCTGGATCATCGACGCGGCGCGCAAACCCACGAAGATCGAGGTCAACTTCATCATCACCTTCAGCCGCGACCACACCGGCGCCGACAACGAACCGTCGCTCCGAGCGGCGATGGAGCATCGCGGCCCGATCGTTGGAATCGACCTCGCGGGCACGGAATCAAGGGCGGCGCCGTGGGCCGTGGGATTCGTCCGCCGCTCACGCCTTCCCGCGACGATCCATGCCGGCGAGGCGCTGGGAGCGGCGAGCGTTCGCGCGGCCATCGAAGAGCTCGGCGCGGTCCGGATCGGCCACGGCGTCCGGGCGATTGAAGACCCGTCCGTGCTTTCGCTCATCATGGAGCGCGGCGTCGCGTTCGAAATGTGCCCGACCAGCAACGTCCAGACCGGCGCCTGCACCATGGCGCGCCATCCGCTGAAGTCGCTGCTGCGGGCGGGGCAGCTCGTCACGATCAACACGGATGACCCTGCGCTGAGCGGCATCACGCTGTCGGGCGAGATCGCTCTCGCGACGAAGCGATGGGAGCTTTCGCCGGCCGATGTCGCGCTGCTCCAGGAGAACGCCGCCCAGGTCGCGTTCAGGGCAAAATAAAACGCCCGTGAGTGTTGGGCTCACGGGCGCTTTGAAGACTACTCGACGATTGGCTGGCTCATCGTGCCGCGCACGCGGAGCCCGCCCTGTTCGGCCAGCATACGGAGCGCCTCGGAGTCCCGCCCGCCGAAGATGTTCGGGTCCATCCGGACCAGCAGGTTGAGGTCGTTCCGGTCCACCGTGCCGTTGATCGAGATCGAGCCCGCGGGCGTCGAGGCGACCGTGTTCTGGTGGAGGAACGCGCCGTCGGCGATGACGACGTTCGCCCGCACCGCGTCGAACGGCGCGCCGGCGAGCGACGGATTCTGGAAGCGGGCGGAGATGGCGCCCATCAGCCGCGTGTCGGTCACGAGGCCGTTGAAGACGAGCAGCGCCTGGCCCTTGGCCGCGCGGATCATGGCGCCGGCGTTCTCGCCCTTGCCCTCGGCCGTCAGCTTCAGGTTGACCTTGCCCTTGACCTCGCCCTGCGCCGCGGTCTCGAAGATCGGCGCGAGGTACTTCATGACGCGCGCCAGCACGTCGTTGGCCGTCACGTCGGTCGCCTCGAGGTTGACCGAGCCCTTCGCGGTGCCCGGCTCGATGGAGAAGAGGCCGCTCGCGGTGACGAGGCCGTCGTTGAGCCTGCCGGTCATCTGCTTGAGCTCGATGTTGACGCGGCCGTTCCGGACCTGCACCTCGGCACGCAGCGCGAGGTTCTTCAGCGTCACCGGCTGGTTGAACGCGTCGCAGTCGTAGGTGACGGTGCCGTTCTCGATGACGAGGTTCTCGATGTGGACGCCCTTGCTGGCGCAGCAGTCGTTCTTCCCGGCGCAGGCCGGGGCGGGGGTCGCGACTTCTTCAGAGCGCTCGCGGATGGCGATCGTCGGCTCGACGAGCGTGAGGCCGACCTTGTGGGACGAGCACATCGTCTTCGCCTGCGGGGCGAAGCGGAGCGTCTTGATCGTCGGGGTGATCTCGAGGCGGCCTCGGTTGATCGCGTCCATCCGCACGTTCGAGACGGTGAAACCGGTCTTCCAGCTCATGGTCATCGAGTCGATGTGGGCGGGCGAGCCGGTCAGGCGGGTGAGGGCGGCCTCGGCCTTGCCCTTGGCCCAGTTCGTCTTGGCGAGGCAGGGGGCGCCGAAGTAGACGGCGGGGATGGCGACGATGATCAGGACGAAGGCCGTCTTGAGGAGTCGGCCGGTCCAGCGGCACAGGAAGCCGCGCTTCTTCGTGGTGGGCTCGTTCACTTCAGTTCCTCCTAGTTCGACCGCGAGACGCCCTGCGTTCGCCGCCTACATCATCCGCTATCAGGACGCTTCAAATCGCTGGAATCTGTGACGTCCAGGGATGCCGTCCGTTACCGCCCTCACGGCTCCGGACGGCCATGCTAGTCACCACCGACCAGCCTTGTTAAATTCATATACAGCCATGGATGATCCGGCAGTAGGCGAGGCAGCGAAATCGGAGAGCCCGCTCACCTCCAGCGTCCTCGTCCTGAACAAGCATTACGTGCCCATCCGCGTCGTTTCGGGCCGCCGCGCCTTCACCCTGATGTGCAAGAACTACGCGGAGGCGATCGACGTCGTTGATGAACAGTTCATCACGTGGTCGATGGAGGCGTGGCTCGGCCATTCGCTGGAGCGGGAGCGGAGGCCGTCGGAATTCGACCTGTTCGTGCAGACGCCGCGGCTGGCGATCCTGGTGCCGCGGGTGATCCGGCTGCTGGGGTACGACAAGCTGCCGCGGCGCGAGGTGAAGTTCAACCGGCGGAACGTGCTGGCGCGCGACGAGAACCGCTGCCAGTACTGCGGGAAGCGGTTCAGCCTCGCGCAGCTCTCGATCGACCACGTGGTGCCGAAGTCGCGGGGCGGGAAGTCGAGCTGGCTGAACGTTGTGGCGGCGTGCAGCCCGTGCAACACGCGGAAGGGCGGTCGGATGCCGCACGAGGCGTCGATGAGGCTGATCAAGCAGCCGGCGGTGCCGAAGAAAAACCCATTGCTGGAGGGGAAGCTGAGGTCGCGTCGATATGCGATCTGGGGGCACTTCCTGGGTGAGGGAGAGCTGGCGATTGACGCGTGACTCAGTTCATCGCCTCTGAAATACGGCCAGGACGAGGCCGCAAACGATAAGGCTGATGACGAAGCCTTGGATCCAGTCGGTGATGCGTCGCGGCCACGGTCCGCTGATGAACAGCGCGCTGTGCTTGTTGCACAGCCACAGCTCAACCTGGCTCTCGTTCCGCTGGCCGCCCTTCCGGCTCTCGGTCTTGGTCGCGTCCATCTTTTGGTCGGGGGGCCCGTTGCACGAGTGGTAGTTGCACTGGCGATCTGAGAGGTCGGCATCGAAATCTTCCCGCTCGATCGATCTCGGCGCAACGGAGTTCCAGACGGCGAGGCAAACGCAAAAGACGATCGCCATCCCAAGGCAACCCCACCGATTGAACCCGCGAGGAGACTGGGGTGGACCCCCGGGAGGCCTTTCGGTCATTGGTACGGAAGGATAACCGGAACCCGGCTGACAGGGCCATGTGTTCAGGTCACCTTCCCATAGCCGACGACTGCCGGCTCCTCACGCCCCCGTCATCACCACCCGCACCGCCATCATCACCCCGTCATGCTCCTCGCTCTCAAACGTCACCCGCGCATCGGTCGCCGGATCGGGCACCTTCGTCTCGTAGCCCGCGAAGCTCTTCCAGAACACAAAGTAATCCTGCCCGTCGTCCCCGCGAATCGCGCCGCGGCCCTTCATCGCGTTGTACCAGAGGATCTTTCCCGTCTTTCCAGGGGCCTGCCCCTCGGTCTTCATCTTCAAGCTCTTCTTCTTGGCGCTCTTGGCGGTAGAACTCTCTCCGGTCGGCCCCTTCTTGGCGGTCACCGATGCCTCCGTTCGAGCACAGCCTTGACCTCTCCAAGGCTCACGCCCGCGCTCGCCAGCATCACCATCAAGTGATAGATCACATCCGCCGCCTCGCCCGCAATTTCACTCTTCCTCTTCGCTTTCACCGCCATCGACAGCTCGCACGCCTCCTCCACCAGCTTGTCTCTCAGCCTCGCGGGATCCCCCAGCATCTCGTTCGTGTACGACCCTGGCTTCGGTCTCCGCTTCCGGCCGGCAATCGTCGACTCGAGCCTCCGAAGGATCTCCTCCGCCTCGAACGGCTCCCGCGCCCAGCACGAGTAGGTCCTCTTGTGACACGCCGGGCCGGTCTGCTCCACGCGAGCCAGAATGGCGTCGCGGTCGCAATCGTAGTGCAGGCTCCTCACCTTCTGCACATGGCCCGACTCTTCGCCCTTCTTCCACAGCCGCCCGCGCGACCGCGACCAGTAGTGCATGTAGCCGGTCTTCTTCGTCTTCGCCAGCGACTCGCGGTTCGCCCACGCCAGCATCAGCACGTTGTTCGTCCGGACGTCCTGCGCGACGACCGGAATGAGCACCTCTGTCATTTTTCGTCCTCCAGGAGTTTCCGGACATCCGCAATATCCCGCTTCACCGTCGCGACGAACGCGTGGTCCGGCGCCAGCTCGATGAACTTCGTCCAGTCCGAAACCGCCCCGCGATAGTCCTTCTGCGCAACCTTCGCATTCCCGCGATTCAGCCACGCGCCGGGATGCGTCGGGTCGATCTGGATCGCCTTCGACGCGTCGCCGACCGCCCCCTCCAGGTCGCCGAGCTTCTTCTTCAACCCCGACCGGTTGATCAGCGCCGACGCACAGTCCGGATCGATCTTCAGCGCCGCGTTGAGATCCTCCATCGCGCCGTCGTCGTCCTTCAGCGCCCGCCGCACCACGGCGCGGTTCGCCCGCAGGAGCGGCTCCGTCGGCGAGAGCTCGATCGCCTTGTCGTAGTCCTTCTTCGCCCCCTCCGCATCGCGCGCCTCGTAGCGCAGCAGCGCCCGCAGCCCGAGAAAGTCTGCCGACGACCGCAGCGCGACGGCGCGGTCGGCCGACTCCATCGCCTCCTCCCGCCGCTCCATGTCGCGCAGCACCAGCGCGCGATTGTAGTGAAGCAGGGGATCCTCCCCCGTGAAGCCGACCGCGCGATCGAAGGCGTACAGCGCCTCCTTCAGGTCGACGTTCGCCAGCGGCTGCTTCGATGCCGCCCAGAGCGACGCGCCGAGCATGTTCCACAGGTACGGCCCCGGCCCCGTGAGGCGGATCGCCTCGCGGAACGCCTCCGCCGCCTTGTCGAACCGCTCACCGTCGAACCACGCCGACCCGAGGTAGAGCAGCGCCTCCCAGCGAGCGACGCGAAGCGACTCGACCGGCGTCCGCATCCGCTCCGCTACGGCGCGGAACGACTCCATCGTGTCGGCCCGCGCATACTCCAGGAGCTGCTGCGCCCACTGCACCCGCGGATCGCTCTCTCCCGACGGCACCAGCGCGATGTACGCCTCGAGATCGCGGATCGCCGAGTCGCGCAGCTGCGCGTCCTCCGGCGGCGGCGATTTCCGCATCGACAGATCGAGCCGCAGGCGGTTCGGCGCCAGGACGATCCGCGGCGCGGGCATCAGGAAGACATACCGGAAGAGCGCCATTCGCGCCCGCTGGTAGAGCGCGTCGGCCTTCGCCGCCGGATCGCCCATCGCCTCGGCGAGGCTCGCCATCGCCGCCTCGAACTCTCCCATCAGCAGGAGGTACCGGCCACGCTCCACGAGCGCCGGGCCGTAGCCCGGAAGAATCTTCAGCGACTCGTCGATGGCCGCCCTCGCCGCCGCCTCGTCGACCGGCGGCGCCTTCACGTGGTTCATCTCCCAGAGCCACAGCGTCTCGGTCGCGGGACGCAGCGCGTTGCCCGCGCGGACACGCAGCATCTGGAGTTCCATCTCGCGACGCAGCTTCTCCGCCGACTCCTCCGCCTTGTGCATCGACTGCGTCGCCGCCCGCTCCGACCGCAGCGCGACGACGTAGCGGTTGACGGCGAATGCGACCGCCGCGACGAGCAGCGCCGAGAGCGCCGTCACGATGCCCGCCGTGATGGGCCGCTTCTTGAGCCGCTTCCACGCGACGTACGCCATCGACGCCGGCCGCGCCTGGATCGGATCGCCCTCGAGGAAACAGGTGAGATCGTCGGCCAGCGCCGCCGACGTCGCGTAGCGCCGCTCCCGGTTCTTCTCGAGGCATTTCAGGATGATCGTCTGGAGATCGGGCGGAATCGCCGGGTTCAGCCGCCGCGGCGCCACCGGCTCCGTCTCGATGACGTCGGCCAGCAGCAGGGCCACGTCGGACGAATTGAACGGAGGCCGCCCCGTGACGAGCGAGTACATCGTCGCGCCCAGCGCGTAGAGGTCCGCCCGCGCATCGATGTCGGTCCGCCCCGACGCCTGCTCCGGCGACATGTACGCCGGCGTTCCCATCGCCATCCCCGAGACGGAAAGCGACGACGGCCCCGCGACGCGCTTCGCCAGGCCGAAGTCCATGACGGTCACCTGCCAGGCCGCCGGCCGTTCGCCGGCGCCGGTCTTCGTCGTCGGCGTGAGCGATGCGAACGAGATCATGATGTTGTGCGGCTTGAGATCGCGATGAACGACGCCCTGCGCGTGGGCGTGGTCGACCGCGAGCGCCGCGTCGCGCATCGCGCGCGCGACGTCGAACACCCCCAGGTGCGCCCGGTCGAGCGTCACGCCGTCGACAAGCTGCATCGCGAGGAACGGTCCGGTGACCGCCTCGCCGAATTCATGGATCGCCGCGATGCCCGGGTGCTTCAGGTTGCCGGCGACCTCGGCCTCGCGCTTGAACCGCGCGACGTCGTCGGGCTCGTGGTGCAGCAGCAGCTTGATGGCGACGGGGCGGTTCAGCTTCGTGTCGGTCGCGCGCCAGACTTCGCCCATGCCGCCGCGGCCGAGGGGCGCCTCCAGCAGGTACCGGCCGACGTGCTCGCCGCGCTGCATGACGGCGGATTATCGCACTGGCAGGCCGGCGTTGCGCATCTCCGCTTTCACGGCGTGCACCGTTGTCTGCCCGAAGTGGAAGATCGACGCCGCCAGCGCCGCATCGGCCCGGCCCTTCGTCAGCACCTCGACGATGTGCTGCGCGTGGCCGCATCCGCCCGACGCGATCACCGGCACGGTTACGGCGTCGCTGACCGCCGCCGTCAGCTCGCAGTCGAAGCCGCTCGTCGTACCGTCGCGGTCGATGCTCGTCAGCAGGATTTCGCCTGCGCCGAGCGCGACAACCCGCTTCGCCCACTCGACGGCATCGAGCCCCGTCGCCTGCGTTCCGGCCCGCACGTAGACCTGGCGGTCGTGCTTCGCGTCGATGGCGACGACGACGCACTGCGCGCCGAAATCGCGCGACGCGTCCGTGATGAGCTCCGGCCGCTCGACCGCCGCCGTGTTCAGCGAGATCTTGTCCGCGCCCGCGCGCAGCAGCCGCTTCACGTCGTCGTAGCTCCGGATCCCGCCGCCGATCGTCAGCGGGATGAAGAGATGCTCCGCCGTCCGGCGCGCGACCTCCTCCATCGTGCGGCGCTCCTCGAGGGTCGCCGAGATGTCGAGGAAGACGATCTCGTCCGCGCCCTCGCGCTCGTACCGCGCCGCGAGCTCCGCCGGGTCGCCGACGTCCTTCAGGTTCTGGAACTTGACGCCCTTGACGACGCGGCCGGCTTTGACGTCGAGGCAGGGGATGACACGCTTTGAGAGCGTCATCCGCCTTCGCCGTCCCGCCAACCGCCCGAGGAGACGCAAGGCTTCGGCACGATGAGCCCGCCCGCGCACGCGTGCTGTCTCACTTCCACTTCACCTTCGACTTCGTCGAAAGCAACCCTTCCGATGGCCTCGTCGCCTCCCGCAGCGCCAGGCCGAGCCCCTTGAACGTCGCTTCGCTGATGTGGTGGTGGTTCTTTCCCTTGAGCACGACGTTGTGGAGCGTGATGCGCGACTCCATCGCGAACGACCGCAGGAAGTGCTCCAGCATGTCGTCGGGCATCTTCACGTCGCAGTACGGACGGTCGACGAGATCGACGGCGACGAGCACGAGCGCATCGTCCATCGCGACGTGCGCCGAGCCGACACGCTGCACCGGCCGGTCGCGGAGCGCGTCGCGCAGCGCCTTGCCGAGCGTGATCGCGACGTCCTCGTTGATGTGATGGTTGAAATCGCCGCTGCCGCGCACGGTGAGGTCGAACCGCGCGAACCGCGCCATCGACTCGATCATGTGGCCGAGAAACCGGTCGGGGATCCTGACGTCGAATTTCCCCGTGCCGTCGAGATTCAGCCTGACGACGACGTCGGTCTCGCGCGTCTTGCGCTTGAGGTTCTTACGCCTCATCGAACCGCTTCCTGCGCCGCCTTCAGATCGACATTGCCGGTGTACAGCGCCGAGCCGAGCACGACGCCCATCGCGCCGAGCGAGTTGAACATCTGCACTTCCTCGACGCTCGTGATGCCGCCCGAGAAGATGATCGGCTTCGGGCTGTGCACGATGATGTCCTCGACCGGCGCCCACTTCACGCCCTGGCCCTTGCCCTCGGCGTCGACGTTCGTGTAGAGGAAGCCGCGCAGCGGCAGCTCCTTGCATTTCTGGGAGAACTCGACGATGTCGAGCCCCGTCTTCTCCTGCCAGCCCTTGACGACGATCTGGCGGCCGATGCCGTCGATCGCGACGATGACCTTGTTCGGGTAGCGCTCGGCGTTGCGCTTGAGCCACTCGAAGTCCTTGATCGCCTTCGTGCCGACGATGATCGCGTCGAGCGCCGACCAGAACGCGGGGTAGGGGAGCTTCGAGCCGGTCTCCGTCACGAACGTCGCGTAGGTCGCCTCGACGAACTTGCACTCCTCCGGATCGCCTCCGCGGGAGAGAAAGAAGTCGACGTCCGCGTCCTCACGAAAGCCGCCGCCGACGACCATCTTCACGTCCTGGTAGGCCGCGACGTGCGCGATGTCCATGAGCGCCCGCCAGTTGCGGCGCCGGCCGAAGGCGCCGTCGAGGTCGATGACGTGAAGCTCGCGCGCGCCGGCGTCGACCCACCGCTTGGCGACTTCCGTGGGCGAGCCGTAGTCCTTCTCGACCACCGTGTGCGTCTTGTGGTCGAGCTTCACGACTCGGCCGCCGTGGAGGTCGATCGCTGGGAAGATAATCACGTTTTCTCCGCTAACCGTACCCAATTCCGGATCAATAGTCCCCCCGCATCGCTCGATTTCTCCGGGTGAAACTGCGTTCCCCACACGTTCTTGAATTCGACCGCCGCCGCGAACGCGCCGCCGTAGTCGGCCGTCGCCGTCACGCCGTCGCCGCAGGACGATGGCGCGAACGAGTGGACGAAGTAGAACGAGACGCCGTCCGCGACGCCGTCGAAAAGCGCGGCTCCGCCGTGCTTCACGCCGTTCCAGCCGATGTGGGGGAGCCGCTCGTGGCGCAGACGCCGCACGAGCCCTGGCAGCAGGCCGATCCCGCGGCCGTCGCCCTCCTCGCTCGACTCGAAGAGGATCTGCATGCCAATGCAGACGCAGAGCGCCGGCAGGCCGCCGTCGAGCTTCGCGCGGAGCTCGTCGCGGATCGGCGCGATCATCGACGCGACCTTGCCGAACGCGCCGACGCCGGGGAGCACCAGCGCCGTGGCCTTCAGGATGTCGCGCGCCTCCGCCGCAACCTCGACCTGCGCGCCCGCCGCCTCCAGCGCCTTCTTCAGGCTGTGGATGTTGCCGACGCCGTAGTCGAGCATCGTTACCGGCATGACTTGACTGCCTTCAGCAGCTTCACGTTGTCCTCGCGCCGGCCGACCGTCACGCGGATGCAGTTCTCGAGGCGCGGCTGGTCGCCCATGAACCTCACGAGGATCTTCTTCTGTTTCAGCTTCTTCACCAGGTCCGACGCGAGCACGGGGCAGTCGACGAGCAGGAAGTTCGCGTCGCTGCGATACGGCTTGAAGCCGAGCTTCTCCAGCCCCCCGGCCAGGAACGGCTTCTCGGTGGCGAGCATCTTGAGGGTCGCGTTCAGGTAGCGGGAGTCCCTCAGCGCCGCTGCCGCGATGCGTTCGCTGACGGCGCTCACGGTGAACGGCGTCTTCGCGGTATAGAGGCGGTCCATGATCTCCTGTTGCGCGGCGCAGAAGCCGACTCGAAGCCCGGCCAGGCCGTGGCTCTTCGAGAAGGTCCGCGTCACGATGAGGTTCGGAAACTCGGTGATGCGCGGCAGCCAGCTGTGGCCGCAGAATTCGGCGTAGGCTTCGTCGACGACGACGAGGCCGTTCGATGCTTCGAGCACCGCCTCGATGTCGCGATACGAGTGGGCGTTGCCGGTGGGGTTGTTCGGCGAGGCGATGAACATGATCTTCGCCCGTGCGGCGATCAGTTTCTTCGGATCGAGGGTCCAGTTCGCCTCGAGCGGCACCGCCGCGAACCTCGCGCCGTGGATGCGCGCGTAGAAAGCGTACATGATGAACGTCGGCACCGGCGCGGCGACGACATCGCCGACGTCGCAGAACGTCTTCATGATGACGTCGAGCATCTCGTCGGAGCCGTCGCCGATCATGACTTCGGCGAGCCGGAGGTCGTACCGCTCCGCGACGGCGGCGCGCAGCCCGTCGTTGAGCCCGCTCGGGTAGTGGTTGACGTCCTTCCAGACGCCGGCCTTCAACGCTTTCGCGACGACGGGGTTCATCCCCAGCAGGTTCGTGTTCGCGTCCATGCGGAGCATCGTCGGGTCGGCGATGGGGTATGACGGCGGCTTGCTCTTCGCGAGCGAGCGGCGGACGAGGCGGTCGATCTTCACAGCCGCACCTCGATCGAGCGGCGGTGCGCCTGGAGCCCCTCGGTTGTCGCGAGCGTCGTCGCCATCGGCGCGATCCCCTTGAGTCCCGCGCGCGTCAGCAGTTCGTAGGAGATCGACTTCAGGAAGGTGGACGCGGACAAGCCACTCGATCGCCGTGCATCGCCGAGCGTCGGCAGCGTCGAGTTCGGGCCGACGCAGTAGTCGCCCGATGCGACGGGCGAGTACTCTCCGAGAAAGACCGCGCCGGCGTGGCGGATTGACTTCATCGCCTTCCGCGGATTCCGGACGGCCAGCACGAGATGCTCGGCGGCGTACTCGTTCGCGAAGTCGATGGCTTCGTCGAGGTCGTCGACGACCAGCAGCGCGCCCTGGCCCTTCAGAGCCGCCTCGATGATCGCGCGACGCTCGAGTTCCGGAAACTGCCGTCCCAGCTCGATATCGACATCGTGCGCCTGCTTGGCGCTGGTCGTGACCAGCAGGGGACAGGCGAGTGGATCGTGCTCCGCTTGGGCGATTAGATCGGCCGCGATGAAGGCCGCGGACGCCGAGCCGTCGGACAGGATCAGGACTTCGGTCGGCCCGGCGAGGAAGTCGATGGCGACGTCGCCGTTGACGATCCTTTTCGCCGCGGTGACGAACTTGTTGCCGGGGCCGACGATGATCTCGACGGGGGGCACCGACTTCGTGCCGTACGCCATCGCCGCGACCGCCTGGGCGCCGCCGATCCGGAAGATGCGTTCGACGCCGCAGACCTCGGCCGCGAAGAGCACCGCGGCGGGAATCGAGCCGTCGGGCCCGGGCGGCGTGCAGAGGACGCGAGTCTCGACGCCGGCGACTTCCGCCGCGACGGCGCACATGATGAGGCTCGACGGATAGACCGCGAGTCCGCCCGGGATGTAGATGCCGGCCGTGCGGTAGGGGACCATCGTCTTGCCGACGGTCACGCCGCGCGACGTCTTCTCGAAGCCTTTTGGAATCGCCTGCCGGTGATAGTCGTGGACCCGGCGGACCGCCTCGCCAATCGCCTTCTCTTCGGCGCTCGACAGCCTCGGTTTCGTTCGCGGAACCTCTAGGGTCGGGGGATCGACCTTGTCGAACTGCTTCGTGAAGCGGCGCACCGCGTCGTCGCCGCCGGATCGGACCTCCGCGACGATCTTCGCCGCCGCTTCGACGACCTCGGGCGTGACCACGGTGGGCCGTCTGAGGAGCGCCGCGCGATCGATTTCGTCCAGTCTCCGCACGCCGATCACGGGATGAGCCTCTCGATCGGCAGGACGAGGATCCCGCTCGCGCCCGCCTTCTTCAACTTCGGCACGAGCGCGTTCAGGTGGTCCTCGTCGACGACCGCGTGCATCGCGACGATCGCCGCGTTGGCCGTCGTCATGATCGTCGGGGCCGACAGGCCGGGGATGATCCGGCGGACCTCGTCGACGGACTTCTTCGGCACGTTCGCCATGAGGTAGCGCTTGCGGTGCGCCGCCTGGACTCCGCGGATGCCTTCGACGAGGTCGTCGATCGCCTGCGCGTGGCTGGCGGCGATGTGCTTGGGCGCGATCATGACCGCCCAGGAATCGAGGATGACGTCGAGCAGCACGAGGTGGTTCTGCTTGAGGGTCGTGCCGGTCTGGACGAGGTCGGCGATGGCGTCGGCGACGCCGATGTAGGGCGTGATTTCGGCTGCCCCGGAAATGGGGATGATCTCGACCTTCATCTTCTTCGACGCGAAGTAGCGCCGCGTGAGGTTGGGGAACGACGTCGCGATCCGGGCGTTCTTGGGCAAGTCGGAGATCGATTCGAGGTGGGCTGCCTCCGGACCGGCCACGACGAGACGGCACTTCCCGTAGTCGAGGTCGATCAGCTTCTTCACGTGCGCGCCGGTTTCGGCGACGAGGTCGAGTCCGGTGACGCCGATGTCGGCGGCGCCGATCATGACGTACTCGGGGATGTCGCCGGCGCGGGTGAAGAGGATCTGGTAGCGGCCGTCGTTGACGGTGGCGATCAACTGCCGGTCATTGCCGCGCGGAACGCGAAGGCCGATGGAGCGGAGGACGTCGACCGTCTCCTCCATGAGGCGGCCCTTGTTGGGGATGGCGATTTTCAAGGTCATGGGGCGGGGAAGTATACCGTGAACCCGTGAATCCGTGAACCGTGCGCAGGAAACTCGACGACGAAGGCGGAAAAGGAAAGAGGCCCCCGCTTTCGCGGAGGCCTCTTGAATACGCCGGCAACAACCTACTTTCCCAACGAAGTAATTCCCGTCAGTATCATCGGCTCCAGAGGCTTAACGGCCGTGGTCGGTATGGGAACGGGTGTAGCCCCCTGGACATTGGGTCACCAGCGAGGGGGATTATAGGGATGGCGGTCCTGGAGTCAAGCGGAAAGACGTGTCGCGGGCGCCGAGGCGGCGTTATGGCTCTTCCGGCAACGGCACGATGTTGTCTTCGGGCTCCGGCTTCGTCCCGCCGGGCTGGGTCGCCGAGGGGTTCGTCGCCTCGCCTTCGCTCTGTGGGCCGGTGGGTTCGGGCTTCTCTTCGCCCGGTTCGGTCGCGTCGGGCGGCCCCCCGTCCGTGATCTGCGTCGTCTCGGGATGGCGGAGGGCGGCGTACGAAAGGACCACGAGGGTGGCGACGACGCTGAGCGGCAGCATCATGCCCAGCGACATGTAAAACGGGCCGTAGAGCACGGATGAGAAGTTCGGTCCGCCGCGGAGCGCGGCTCCAAGGCCGCCGCTGCGGCCCAGGTGAGAGTAGGCGCCGATCCAGCCCAGGAGCACGGCGGAGAGTTCCCATGCCCCGAGGGCGACGATGAGCATGATGAACACGTGAAGCGCCAGGCGCGAGCCGTGGCCCCGGGTCGTCGTGCGGGCGAACTTGACGGCGCCGACGAAGGTCGAGCTTTCAACCGCGAGTGCCGCGGAGATGTAGCCGAGGGCGATCCAGAAGATGCAGATGACGCCGACGATGACCGCCGCGATCACGAACGGCACGACCTGGAGGTACTCCATAAGCGTGTTGAAGCCCTCGTTCTTGCCGCAGAGCTTCCGGAGTGCGTACAGGATTCCCCTGAAGACGATGAGGAAGACGCCCAGCACGACCGGCAACGCGATCCAGCCGATCGCCGCCCGGATCACGTGACGGATCATCATTCCGACCGGCGTTCCCTGCGACTCGAGCTGGCGGCGCGTGATCAGGGTGCCGACGAAGAGGGCCAGCAGCGCGCCGTAGACCGTCATCAGCGTCGAGAAGCCGCCAACAATCCGCATCACCCACGCCTGGGCGTCGGCATCCTGGATCCAGGCCTTTCCCTTGTCATCCGGGATCATCATCTTCATGGCGATGAAGCTGACCAGGCCGGCCAGCAACAGGAACGGCAGCATCGATGCGAAGCAGACCACGAGCTTTGTCGGGGCGAAGGAGAGCGCCGCGTGCTTGACGAGATCGGCGGGCGAGTAGTACTTCGCCGGCAGCGGATCAAGCGGGGGAGGCGGGGGCGGCGGCGCGGGGCGCTGGACCGTCGGACGCGGCTTTGGTTTCGGCTTCTCGGCGGGCGTTTCAGCCGGCTTCTCCTCGGCCTTTGGCTCCGTTTCGACGCCGCCCACGGTCAGCGTGCGGCGGACCGCATCGAGGACGGCGGCCCGGTCCTTCACGTGCTTGGTGTGGCCGAGCTTCTCGAGCAGCTCGACGCACGTCGCCCGCGCTTCTTCCTTTCGCGATTCATGGAGCGCCGCCTTCATCGCGCGGTGGAGCTCGCGGGCCTTCTCTTCGTCCTCGACCGACGAGCCTTCGCCGACGGGGGGAATGGCCGGCCACAAGCCGCTCGACTCCTGGGCCTGGCTCAGGGCATCGTCGGCGGTCAGGTCTTCCGCAGGCTCGTCGTCGGGCACGGGTTCGGCGTCGAGCTCCTGGGGCGGCGCTTCCGCGACTTCCCTCGCGACGGACGCCGGCATCAGGGTCGGCTGGAACTCCTCCGCCGCCGGGGGCTCGCTTTTCGCCTCCGCCGGCAGGCTCGAGTGGAGCCGCCGGCGAAGCGCCACGAGGGTGACGAGCCGGCCTTTGACGTGCTGGGTGTGGCCGTACTTTTCGATGAGCTCAACGACGGCTTCGTGCGCGTCGGCCTTCCGATCCTCCACAAGCGCCGCGCGCATCACGCGGTGAAGCTCCTTCGCCGTCTCCTCGTCGTCGACGCTGGAGCCGGGGATCGGGTTGGTGATCGATGGCCAGGCGCTGCTCGACTCCGCGGTCGCTTCGGCGATGATGTCCTGCTCGACGGCGGTCTCGGCTGGAGGCGCAGGCTTTGCCGCGGGCGCAGGTGCAGGCGGCTTCGGAGCGGCGACCTTCGCCGTCTCGGCCTGCTTCTTCGCGCGCATCGCGGCAAACGCGGCGGCGAGCCTGCCCTGCTGCTGGGCCTTGCGGTCAGCCGGGCTCATCACTTTCGGGAGCATCCCCGTCGCGCTCTTCATTTCGGTCGCGGGCGGAGCGACTTTCGGGATCTGGGCCGTGGGTGTCTTCTTCTCAGTCGGGGGCGCGATCTTTGGAATCTGGGCGGTGGCCGTCTTTTTTTCGGTTGGCGGCGCCACTTTCGGGATCTGGGCCGTGGGCGTTTTTTTCTGCTCCACGGGGGGCGGCGGCGGCGTCGTCGTCGCGCGTTGGGTGGGGGGACGCTGGAGCCGCTGGGTGCCCTTGCGGTTCGCCGTACGTGCCGCGAAGTGGGGCTGGAGCTCGGGGATTTCGATGGCGGCGCGCCACGGCTCGTTGGCGCGCTTGACGTACTCCGTCTCGCGAAGCTGTCCGCCCTTGATGAGGCGGATGACTTCGTCGAGGGCAACCAGGCCGTCGGCGCCCTGGTGGCCGATCATCCATTCGCGTTTCGGCTCAGCCATCGAATAGTGCCCGGGCCTTTACAGGCTGATCATCGCCAGCAGCGCCTTGTACCGATCCTCGATGTCGGACGCCGTCGCCTTGCTCAGCCGCTCAGTGCCGAAGGATTCTACGGCAAGGGACCCCATGACGGAACCATAGACGAGCGCGCGCCGGAGGCCCTTCGGGGTGATCCCGGCCCTGGCCAGGGATCCGAGGAAGCCGCCTGCGAACGAGTCGCCCGCACCCGTCGGGTCCATCACGTGCTCCGTCAGGTACGCCGGAACCTGGAAGATGAAATCGCGCGTCGCGATCATCGCGCCGTGCTCCGCCTTCTTGATGACGAGGACCGGGACGCCCCACTCGAGCAGGGTGCGAATGGCGCGCGCCACCGACGGCTTGTCGGCGAGCAGCATCGCCTCCTCGTGGTTGATGCAGAGCCCGTGCACGAGGGGGAGCATCTTCTTGATCGTCTTGTTCTCCGTTTCGATCCAGAAGTTCATCGTGTCGAGGAGCACGAAGTCAGGCGCGTCGAGCTGCTCCAGCACGCGGCGCTGAGCGTGGGGACTCGCGTTGCCGAGGAGCACGAATTTCGAGTCGCGGTACGAGACGGGGATGTCCGGCTTGTAATCGGCGAACACGTTGAGATCGACGCTGATCGTGTGCGCTGACGACATGGTGCCTACGTAGCGCCCGTGCCAGCGGAACGTCATCCCGTCGGCCGTGTGGAGGCCGGTCGTGTCGATGCTCAGGTTCTGAAAAAGCCGCAGGTGCTCCTCCGGGAAGTCCCGGCCGACAACGCCGACCAGCCGGACTTTCGCGAAGTGGCGCGCCGAGATCGAGAAGTGCGTCGCCGATCCGCCGAGGATGTTGGCGCGTTTGCCGGCGGGAGTTTCGACGGTGTCGAGCGCAATGGAGCCAACGACCAGGACCGGGTGCTTCGGCATGGTGCTCCTCAGATTCGTGCCAGCGCAGAGTCAATGCGCGCCATCACTCTCTCTTTGCCCACGACGGCGAGCGTTTCGTGCATCGGCGGGCTCTGGTCGCTGCCGGTTACGGCGACGCGCAAGGGCTGCGCGACCTTTCCCATCTTCAGCCCGCGCTTCTCGCTGATGGTCTTGAGCAGCGCCTCGATGGGCTCCTTGTCGAACGTCGTCATGTCGGCGAGTCGCGCGCGAATCTCCACAAGCACGTCTTTCGAGCCCTTGAGCCACTTCTCCTGCGCCGCCGGGTCGATCTCGATGGACGGCGCGAAGCAGAACCTGGTGAGGCCGACGATGTCGCTGAGCATCTTCAGCCGCCCCTGCTGCTGCCGGACGGCCTCGTAGAGCAGCGCCGGCGGGACGTTTGAGAGGTCGTACGCTTTGTCGAGGTAGGGCCGGCAGAGCTCGATGAGCTTGTCGACGGGCGTCATCTTGATGTAGTGGCCGTTCATCCACTGGAGCTTGTCGACGAGAAACCGTGCCGGGGTGTTGCCGACCCGATCGAGCGTGAACTTCGAGATCATGTCGTCAAGGGTCATGAGCTCGACGTCCTTGCCTGGCGACCAGCCGAGCAGCGAGAGGAAGTTGATGATCGCCTGGGGGAGGTAACCCAGCGTACGGCACTCACCGACGGTAACGGGCAGTCCCATCGCACGGTACTTCTCGGTCTCGCGCTTAGAGAGCTTCGAGCCGTCGGGCGCGAAGATGAGCGGCATGTGGCCGAACTGCGGAGGCTCCCACCCGAGCGCCTTGTAGAGCGCGATCTGCTTGGGCGTGTTCGAGTAGTGCTCGTCGGCACGCAGCACGTGGGTGATCCCCATGTCGTGATCGTCGACAACGACGGCGAAATTGTAGGTTGGGAAGCCATCCGACTTGATCACCACGAGGTCGGGATCGGCCGTCGTATCCATCTTGCTGTCACCGTGGATGAGGTCCTTCCAGGCGCACGGGCCGCGGTCGATGCGGAACCGAAGCGCCTTCCCCTTCTCGGGATCTTCCTGCCAGTAGGCGCGGCCCGCGTCCTCCAGCTTCTTGGCGCACTCCTTGTAGCGGTCGAGCCGCAGCGACTGGTAGAAAGGGCCCTCGTCCCACATCAAGCCGCACCACCCGAGGCCGTCCTTGATGGAGGCGAGCGACTCGTCGCGGTTGCGCTTCTGGTCGGTGTCCTCGATGCGGAGCACAAAGACGCCCTTGCTGGCGCGCGCAAAAAGGAAGTTGTACAGCGCCGTGCGGACGCCGCCGAGGTGGAGATCTCCCGTGGGACTGGGAGCGAACCGGACTTTTACTGTCATGGGGACGAGGATTCTAGCGGCGAACGGGCTTGTCGCCTAGGCGCCGTCAGGCAATCCCGACCCTCCGCGGAACACCTACCCGGCCTCGCGCTCCACCTTCCTCCACGTGCAGATCGCGAGGAGCAATCGCGCCACCTTCGAGCAGGCCCTGTCCGCCATCTGGAGTCGGGCTGCTTGCGACGAGACCTCGACCCGCTCCCACAGCTCCGGCAGGGCGTCGAGCGTGTCGAGCACCTGGTCGATGTCCGCGGGCTCCGAACTCGAGTTCGTCCACTCCATCAGTCTCCGCGTCGTGCCCCGCGGCGCGATCGCGAAGAGCGTCATGAGCAGCAGCAGGAAATCCTCCGCCTCCTCCAGCGTCAGGCTTCCCGCCTTCCGCAGCATCGCCTTCGCAAGGTCGAGCAGCTGAGAGCGGCTCCGTTTCGCCGGCGTCAGGATCAGCTTCTCCATCGGAATTGGCTCCCAGGCTGGAACTCCCCGCGACGCCTTCACCGCCTGGACCACTTCCCGGGCCGTCGCCTGGTTCAGCTGCTTGGTTCCGCTTGCGTACGTCGGAACCCCTTGATGGACAAACTCCTGCAGCCGACCCGCGGGCAGGTTCGCGATCGCCCTCTGCCGCGACACGCCTAGCGTCAGGCATGCCGCAGAAATCAGCGGCGGATGGTTGCGGCGGAATACTGCCATGCGCTTGCGGTTGCGCATCGCCCCCTCGGTCAACTCAACCTGCAGTCGCCTTGCCTCCTCTTTCAGGCGGAAGCGCAAATCAATCGGGTTGATTCCGTTCTGCGCAGCGGCCGCCTCAAGACGCATGAGCGCCTCGCCCGTCTCCGACCTCGCCTTCGCAAGGTCCTGCTCGCTGCGCCGTTCGCTCTCGATGCACAGCACGAACTTCTGCATCTCCGCGCTCATCCGCTCGACGTTCCATGTCGCCATGTCAATCTCCGCAACAAACGAGCGGACTAACGCAAGTTGCATGCCACAAGTGCCACTTGCAAGTCCTTGCACCCCAAGTGGTAACTGTGTGCCCTATTATGTCACTGTATAAGTGTTACAAAACGTAACGCACCACGTTACGAAACGTAACGTTTTGACCCCCTTCCCTGCATTTTCGGCGGAGCTCCGGCTCACGGCCTCACGACCGCCTGCGACGCGCGACCACGCCCTCCCTGCGTCTCGTCATACATCACCGCGGCCGATGCCTCGCGGATCTTGAACCGCCCCGCGAAGAGCGATCGCACCTTGTACTTGAATGTCATCGGCTCTTTCAACGCCCGCACGTAGATGAACGCCTCCTCGTAGCGCCCCTCAAATCGGGCGAAATCACCGACACCCGACCCCCGAACGACCTCACAACCCGCCGGCACCGGCGACGAGATCAGCACGTAGTCGAGCGACTCCACCGGCGTCACGGTCACCGTGACTTCGACCTCGTCGCCGACATGCAGCGACTCCATCGCACGGTCGGTCTTGATGTCGATCGCGACCTTGGCCGCGCCGGACCGGCGGCGCCCGTCCGAGCGCACGAGGCACTCGATCTCGATCTCCGTCTGGTCCGGGCACTCGATTTCGACCTCGTTCGTTCCCTGCTTGAGCGCCGATCCAGGAAAGTGCGCCTGGAAGCGGCTTCCCATCAGGTTGTTGAAATCGATGAGGATCTCGCGCACCTCGCCATTCACGCGCACGACGACCTTCTTCAGCAGCTCGGGCCGCTTCTCCTCGCCCGGCGCCCGGGCGACGGCCCTCGCCAGGGAATCCAACTCGCCCCCCGTCGCAACGGTGTGCGTCAGGATCGCATGCACGGCGACGGCCGTGTCCTTCGTCGACTTCCACCGGCCGTCGGCCTGTTGCGCCAGCATCCAGGTCACCGCGGGCTCGATCCGCGGGTTCTTCGGGTCAATCTCGACGAGCGCCAGCACGGCCAGCGCCGTCGTCTCGATCGTGACGTCCTCCCACTTGTAGTACCAGGAGTCGGTCACCCAGTGGCCCTCTCTCGCCGCCGCCGTCAGTGCCTTCACGAACGCGCCGGCATCCGTCGGCCTCGCCGCGCGGTACAGCGCCAGCGCCCCCGTCGCGAGCGCATAGGGCGTGAGCTTCTCCTTCGCGGCCACCAGCCGGTCGAGCTCCGAACACGGCTCAAGCCCTGAGAGGGCGTAGCATTCGAACGCAAGGCGGTTGAGGTCGCTCTCGGCCTTCGCCATCTCCCGCAGCCGCGTCGCGCCTCGACGCAGCCGCACGTCGTCCACCGGGAAGCCCTGCTGCTTCGCCTGGGAGAGACCAAGCACCGCGCAGGCGGTCATGAACGGATCTTCGGCGTCGTTGTCGAACCAGCCCCAACCTCCATCCTCGCGCTGCAGCTGGTCCAGCCGCTCGAGACCCGCGCGGACCATCGCGGGCAGCTCGGCGGAGAACGAGTCGGTCGGGATGTTGAGCCGCCTGAGCGCATCGGCCGTCAGCACGTTTGGCACAAACTTGGCCAGGGTCTGCTCGGTTCAGCCGTGCGGGTAGCCGTTGAGATACCGGAGGGCTTCGAGGACGCGGGCCAACGGCGACTTGCCGGGCCGCGCGCGAACCACCAAGTCGACGGGCTGTTCATCGGGACCGATCTCGATCGTCCTGCCGCGGACGCTTCGCGTGACCGGCGCGTTTGCCGGCAGGATGGAGACGACCTTCTGGATCGCGTCGCGCTCCGCCTCGACGAGGAACGTCGCTGCGCCCGGCTTGCCGACGCGGACCCGCCAGATCACCGTGCGGGGCTGGGCGCCAACCGTCACCTTCTCGGCAAGGTCGCCCATCGCCGTGAATCCGTCGCCCGAGAGCTTCACGGTGACGGTCACATCAGAACCGGTGTAATTGAAGACCTCGCCGCGAATCTCGCACTCGTCGTTCTCGATGAAAAACGCCGGGGTCTTCACGTTCACGAAGAACGGCTGGCGCGATTCGATCCGCGCGACCCCTTCGCCGACGGCGGTCTCCTTCGTGATCCCGCGCGCCGTGAGCCGCACGGTCGTGATGGAGTCGGGCATCGGCACGCGCAGCCGCGCTTCGCCCTTTTCGTCGGTTACCAGTTCGGGCTCCCAAAGCACCGTGTCGGGGAAGTGGATCCGGACCTTCATCGGCGGCGCCAGGGCCTCCTCGATCCGCCCGCCCCCCGCTCCGTTTGAACCGAAGACGTTCGTGTAGCGGTAGTAGACCTCGAGCGTCAGCGTGGCGAGCGACGTGTTGAAGACCAGGTCAGCGCGCGTGCCATCGAGCGTCCATAGGCCCTTGCGCTGGGTCGGAACCAGGGCCCGCTTCACCGGCTCGTTGAAGCTCTTCCACGCGGTCCCGCTCGGCCCGTCGTACTGGAAGAGCCCCAACGCCGCCATGTACCAGCCTTCGTAGTCGGGCCGCGCGGCGTCGGGAGGCGCGGTCAGGAGGTGGGATGCCGTCATCGCGAGCTTCGGATCGCGCTTGTTCTTCTGGAGGAAGATGCGGGCGAGCAGGCCGCTCGCGACCGTGAGACGCGACGCCGTCGCCTCCCAGCCGAGGTTCGACGACGTGACCCCCTGGTCATCGGTCGCCGCGTCGAAGTAGCGCACGGCCGACTGCACCGTCGTCTGCGTGAAATTGAGTTCGCTCAGCTCCGCCGATTTGAGCGCCATCACCGCCATCATCGTGGCCGCCGTTTCGCTCGCGCCAGCGCCGCCCGCCGACCACCCGCCGTCGGCCGACTGGGCCGCAACGATCAGGTCGATCGCCTTCTGCGCCGGCTGCTTCAGCAGCTCCGAGGCGGTTATCCCGTACGCTTCGCTCAGCGCAAGCGCCGCCACGATGTGATTCAGGAGCCAGTCGCCCCTCCGCGCTCCGATCAGGCCGTCGCTCTCCTGCCTGGAAAGCAGGTACTGGAGCGCTTTCTTGACGATCCGGCCGAAATCCAAGGTCTGGCCAGGATTGTTCGGATCGCCGTACGCGTCCCTCGACAGGTGGCTGTAGCCGGCGCCGAGCCACGCGAGCAGGGGCAGCGCCGTGTTGCCGACTTCATTGATCGTTCCGAACTCCGTCTTCAGCGCGGCAGAACCGAACGATCCGTCCGCCTGCTGGAATGCACCGAGCCCGCGGAGGCTCCAGAGGCAGGCGCTCTCGGTGGCCCTCGACGAGCCGCCCCGGGCGACGAAGTTCTCCCGGCCTCCCCACCGGCCTCCGTATCGCCGGCTGACCGCCCGTCCCTCGCGCAGCACCGTCTTGAAGCACCGATCGCTCAGCTTTCCCTCCACCTGGCTCTGATGTGCGTCATACGAAACGCTCGTCACCGCACCCGCCGCCATCGCCGCAGGCCGGCGGCCATGGAAGAACGGGTACATCTCCGCCGTCTCATCCTCGCGAACCATGAAGATCGCCTCGTCGACCGCCGCGATCGAGATGGCCGACTTCGGCCTCGCCCGCACGACGACGCCGACCGTCTCGCCCGGCTTCGCAGCCATCTTCTCCGGCACGATCTCGACCTCCATCGCCTTCGTCCTGACGGCGATGGACAGTTGCTCCACGCGATCGCCAAAGACGGCGAACGCCGAGACCCCCGGATCGTAGATCCCGCTCGCGGGGAACGAGACCACCGCCTTGCCGCCGCGAATGGTCACCCAGCGCCAGTCGTACGCCTGAAGATCCCCCAGAACCACCAGCGCCGGCCCGTCAGGCCCCTTCACCTCGAGTTCGATCGTGTCGCCCTCGCCGTACATCGCCTTCGACGCCGTCATCGCCGGAGGCGGGGGAGGCGCCGCGTCGGGCACGCGTCCCGTCGCGTCGGGCTTGGGCGGCTCCACCTTGCCGCGCACCGGCTTGTCGAGCTGGAGCTTCGGCGACGGCGCCGAACGGAGCTTCATCGTCTTTGAGGCGAGCTCTTCGGTCCCACGAACGATCGCCACTCGGACAACGTCCCCCTCCGCCGCCGCCACCACGCTCTCCTGCATCGGCACGTCGACGTCGTTCACCTTCGCCTTGAGGACCGAATCGGGCACCGGCTCGCCCCAGACATACCCTCCCTTGACCTGCACGCCGCCATCGACGCGCGTGAAGATGATGGCGTAGTCGAGCTTGCGATAGTCGATGACCTCGAACGGCGCCGAGGCGTGCATGCCGCCGCACGAAACGGAGAGCGTGTACTCCGCGCGGGCCGCTGATAGAGGAAGCACCGCTTCGCCGGAGAAGGTCCCGAACTCGCCCGTCAGGTAGGTCCGCTTGAAGATCGCTTCGTCCTTGCGCTCGATCGAAACCGTGACCGGCTGTTCGGCCAGCGCCTCCCATCGGGACGCGTCCGAGGGGTTCAGCTTCGCACGCGGAACGCGCAGGATGCCCCGGAAACGAAGCGGATCGCCGGCGCGATAGGCGGGCCGGTCGGTGTAGACGAAGAGCGTCGCCTCGCGGCTCGGGACTCTCACCTTCTCCACCTCGGCGCTGTCGACCATCGGAATCGTGCGGAAGAACGCACCGCGGCCGGAGATCAGCAGGGGCGTCGTTTCGCCGTGATGGTGCCAGCAGGTGTCGCAGCCGCTGCAGCACTGGACATGCTCCGCGCAATGAGTGACCGCCGGATGGCTGACATGGTCGGGCCGGACGCTGGGAAGAACGACGCCACGCAGCACCCCCCGATCGTCCGTCGCGCCCAGCCGCATGCCAGCTTGCGAAAACGAGAGCCCGGCGAACGGCGATCCGTCCGCGCGCGTCACGAACGTCAGGGTCTCGGCCGGGAAATGGAGGGTCCGGATCTTCGCGTCGACCCGCACGGCGAAAAACGTCAGCGACAGCCCGTTCGCCTCGGCCCGCACCCGGAACGCGCCCGGCTCGCGCAGCGGCAGCCGTCGTGCCGCGCTGGGAAGGGTCACCTCAAACACCGGCGGCAGGTCCGCCGTCATTTGCCGATCGAGCCACGGCTTCATCTCGCTCTCCAGCGTGGGCGGCTCGGGAAGGCGGTCGAACCGGAACCGCACATCCTTCCCCGGCGTCGCCAGGAACGAAATCGGCAGCTCGTCGGCGTCGGTCGCCATCGACGGGACTTCGACCCGCAGGTAGGGATTCGCGCGCAGCTTCCGGAGATAGAGGCCGTCGAGTCCCTCCGGCGGTTCGGCGCCAAGCCAGAGAGCCCGCGCGTACGCCAGGCTCGGATCGGCAGACGTCGCGAGCATCGAGACGGCGGCGATCGGCGATACGGAGAGCGCCGCCGCGTAGCGCACGATCTCGTCGCTGGAGCGAAGCGGGGGAAGTCCGAAGTAGACGCGCGCGCGGTCGAGCCCGGGCGACGGGCCGAGCAGGCGGCGAGCGAAGTCGAGGAAGCGACGCTTGTAGTTCCGCTCCGCGTCGTAGAGGTTCGGCGCGTCGATCTCGAAAAGCACCGTGGACGCGTGCCTCGTCATCGGCGTGGGCGAGGGCGCGAGGACGCCATCTTCGTCGAGCATCGCGGTCGATTCCATCGCGTCGAACGACGCCAGCGGGAGCGCGGGGACGCGGACGAGGGCGAGGGCCCGTCTTGCGTGGCGGAGCGCGTCACCGCCCGTGGTGCGCACCGCCGATTCGTACTCGCGGACGAACTCGAGCGCCGGCCCGTCAACCGCGTGCAGGGCGACGGCGCGTCGCGCCTCAGCCTGGACCACGCAGCAGCCGCGCGCCTGCTCGAAAATCGACGAAGGGCGAAGTTCGGTCATGAGCCGCTGCGCTTCGAACGCCTGCGACGAGTCGCGGTGGAACGCGGTGATGTTGGCCAGGTGGAATAGCGACTCGCGCACGAAGCCCTGGTTGGCGAGCTGCCGCGCCAGGTCGAGCTCCCGCGGCGCCGTGTCGACGAGCAGGTAATCGCTCTTCTTTCCGGCGTGATCGACGAACTGCCGGGTGTACGACCGCGCGTAGGGCCCTTCGATGTTGGGCGCGCCGGGAACCGCGAGCATGCGGCCGAGCACGTGCGACCATCCGTCGAACCGCTTCACCCGATGGGCGCTCGATAGAAGGCAGCCGACGGTGGTGAGAAGGACGAGGGCAAGAGCCGTGCGTTTGATCATGCACCATCAACGAGTCAAACCGCCCGGCGGTTCAGATGACCGTGTTGCTGAGCGTCCCGATTCCCTCAATGGTCGCCACCACGCGATCGCCCGCCTTCAGGAAGACCGGAGGGTTCCGGAAGACGCCCACGCCGGCCGGCGTCCCCGTCGCGATGACGTCGCCGACCTCGAGCGCGATGCACTTCGAGATGTACTCGATGAGCGCCGGCACGCCGAAAATCAGGCTCTTCGTCGAGCCCGCCTGACGGATGTCGCCGTTGACGGTGAGCGTGAGGCCGACGTCCTCCACCTTGATCTCGTCGGGCGTGACGATCGCCGGGCCGAGCGGCGCGAACGTCGCACAGCTCTTGCCGCGGAACCACTGCTTGTCACCCTGCTGGAGGTCGCGCGCGGTCACGTCGTTCATGATCGTGTAGCCGAAGACGTGATCGAGGGCCTCGTCCTTCGGCACCTGCCACGCCTCCTTGCCGATGACGACGGCGAGTTCGACCTCGTGGTCGACCTTCTCGGAGATGCCGCGCGGGATGCGGATCTCGTCCTCGTCGCCGATGACGGCGTTGGACGCCTTCGAGAAGATGAGCGGAGCGGCGGGCGGCTCCTTCTTCTGTTCTTCGGCGTGGTCCTTGTAATTCAGCCCGATGCAGATGATCTTCGGCGGCCTCAGCAGGGGCGCGCGCAGGCGGACCTCCTTCAGGGGGTAGGCGACGAGCCGGTCCTCCTTGAGCCTGCCGAGATCGACGTCGTGGATCTTCTCGTGGAGTCCGGCCTGGAGGAATGGCAGCAGGTCCGGGAACTTGTAGGGGCGCTTGAAGACGCGGAAGAACGCCTGCGCGAGGTCGTAGACGAATTGCCCGATGACGACGCCGGCGCTGGTCTTGTGGCCGATCTGGAAGGTCACGTAGCGCATGGGAATGTCCGATGTTCGAGGGCGACATCGTACATTTCCTTCGCCCATCCCGCGTCGACCATCGCGCATCCCGGTATCATCTCGGCCCGTGCAAGAGACCCCTCACCGCTCTCATCCACATCCGTGGCGAAATGTAACCGTCCTCTCCTGCACGATCTTCTTCACCCTGACGGGGCTCTTCTCGTGGGAGCGGCTGCGCGGGCTGTGGCTGCGCGACATGGGCGCGACCGAGCTCCAGATCGGGTGGGTGCTCTTCCTGCTGGCCTTCGCCAACCGCCTGCCGCAGCTCATCGGCGGCTACCTGGCCGACCGATTCGGGCGCCGCCGGATGGTCGCGATCATGACGATGGCGATGGCGTTCTGCTACGCCGGCATCGGACTGGCACCGACGTGGCCGTTGGCGATGGCATGCAACGCCGCCTGCTGGATCATCGGCGCGATGCAGTGGCCGGCGATGCTGCTCCTCGTCATGGAGCCGGTGCCGGAGCACCAGCGGGGCAGGGCCGCCGCCATCTTGGAGGGCGCATCGCTGGCGGGCGTTGCGAGCGGGTTCCTCCTCGGCTGGTTCGTGCTCGACCGAATCGATCTCATGCACGGCGGCTGGCGGCTGCTCTGCCTGGTCACCGCGGGGTGCTATCTCTGCTGCTCGATCGCAAGGGGGCTGGGGCTCGTGGAGACCGCCGCCCGCAACGAGAAGCCGCTCCTCGCGCAGCTGGGCGCAATCTCCTGGAGGATCATCCTGTTGCCGACGGCCGTGATGGTCTGCGCGTCGGGAGCGTACGTCATTCTTGCCGACAGCAGCGTCCAGTCGTTCTACCTCCACGATGTCTCCCGCTTCGACGAGCGGAGTATCAACCTCGTGAACTTCGTGTGGGCGCTGGTGGCGATGCCCGCCGCGTTCGTGGCCGGATGGCTTGCCGACCGCTTCGGATCGTCGCGGATGATCTTCGTCTCGTGCCTGCTCGTCATCGGAATGATGGCGCCGTTTCTCGTGAAGGGACTGCCGCCGTCGACGGCGCCGGTTCTCTTCGTGCTGATGGCGCTGCCCGCGGAGCTATTCACCGTTTCGTGGCACAAGCTGATCACGACGATCACGCCCGCGGCCAGCCGCGGTCTCAGCGTGGCGGCGTCGGGCATGCTGGCCGGCTTCGCCCTCCCGTGGGCCAGTCCGCTGGCCACGTCGCTCTACGCGGAGAATGTCCGGTGGCCGTTCATCGCCGCGATCGCGACGGCCGTCGTCGGGGCGATGCTGGCGCTGCTGGTGAAGAAGCCCCGGAAATAGAGCAGCCTTCCGGGTTCTCCGGAAGGCTGCGTTCTTTCTTCTAGCGGCGACTACTTCGGCTCGGGCCAGTTCTGCGCGTCGATCTTCTCGCGGATCTTCACGACGACGGCGGAGCGCGTCTCCTGTGTGTCTGTCGCGTTGAAGGCATCCAGCGCGCCGCCGGCGATGGCGCAGAGCGCGTTGTAGGCCTCCTTGCGGACCTCTTCGCCGATGTCTTTGTCCATCGCGTCGAGCAGGGCGTTCGCAACCGACTTCGCCTTGGCCTGCCCCTTCATTTCACCGAGGCCGCGGCACGCGGCGGCGCGGACCGACGGATCGGCGTCGCGCAGCTTGAGCGGCGGGTTCTCGTCGGTGACCGTCGTCACCAGCGCGAAGATCGACCCGGTGCTGGTCACGCCCAGCGCGAGCGCGGCACCGCGGCGGTCGTCGGCGCGGGCCTTCGGGTCCTTGAGGATCGCGCCGAGATCGATGGCGATCCCCGGGTTCTTCGCGAAGACCTTCTGCAGGGCCCTCTTCGCCGCCTGGCGAACCGTGTCGCTCGTGTCGCGGCGCCCGCGGACCAGGCCGAGGTTCTTCACCGCCTGGGCGCTTCCGATTTCACCGAGCGCGTCGCAGGCGGCGGCGCGGACCAGGTCGTCGTTCACCTCTTCACCCGCCCGGCGCTTCGACACGGTGCCCGTCTCGGGCTCATCCGCGATCAGCGCGCTGAGCATGTCCACGAGGGCGTCGTTCTGCGGCTTGAGTTCGGCCAGCGCGCGAAGGGCGGCGATCGGCACCTCGGGGTCCTTTTCGCCCAGGTTGCACGCGAGATCGGCCAGCGGCTTGCCGCTGCTCGAGGCGTCACCGACGCGGGCCAGCGCCCACGCGGCCGCGAATTTCACCACCCGCTCGCCCGAGAGGCCGCGCCCTTCGAGGGAGCTGCGGGCCCCGGCCGTCACGTTCGCCCTGCCCATGAAACCGAGCGCGATGCACGCGCCGGCCTTGTCCTCGGGCGTCGGCCCGCCGCCCACGAGATCCCCGAGCTTGTCGGCCACCGTCGAGGCGCCCGACTTCTCGGCGATCTTCGCGATGGCCATGCCGACGAACATCCGCGTCGGCGCCGCGGCATACTTGCCCTTGTCGCTTTCGATCACGCCGCCCAGGTGTCTCATGAGTTTGTCGAGGGCGGCGGGGCCGGCGTCGACCGCGTCCTGGACGTGGAAATTGACGCGCTTCTGGAACTCCTTGCAGGCCTCGGACGCGCGCTTCTTGGCGTCGGCCGGGTCGGCGTAGATGTAGTTGCGGGCTTCGATCTCGTCGAGGAACGACTTCTCGTCGAAGAGCTTGGCGGGCGGGAACGACTTCCAGTTGGCGGCGAAGCGGTAGAACCGCTCGACGAGCACGACGATGCCGCCCGTGTCGGACCACCACTGCTCCCACTTCTGGATGCCCTGCTTGCGGATCTCCAGCTGCTTGTCGCGGCGCTGCTTCTCGGTCATCTCGTGCTTGAGATCGATGATGTGCGGCTCCGACTCGTAGCCGACGTCCTTGCCCGAGATCGCGCGCAGCGCGTCGTTGGCACGCGTGCGGACAGATGCCGAATTGTCGTTGAGCGCCTTGATGAGCGTCGGGACGGCCTTGATGACGCCGACCTGGCCCAGCGCCTGGCAGGCGGTCTCACGCACCAGCGCGTCGTTGGCGGGGTCTTTCTGCGTCTCGTCCGACTCCGCGATGTGCTCGACGATCTCCATCATCCGGTTGATGAGCTTGTGCTTGTCCTCGTTCCGGGTCGTGTCGACCGCGGCGGCCGCCACGCAGCCCGCCTGCCGGACGTTGCGGTTCGTGCTCTTGAGCGCGACGAGCACCGCCTCCACCAGGTCGCCGCCGATTTCGCCGATCGATCCGAGGCACTTGAGCGCCTCGATCCGGCCCGTCGGGTTCGCCCCCTCGTCCTTGATCAGCGCCGAGAACGCGCCCTGAACGTCCTGGCTGTTGAGCGACTGCGGAATGTTATGGCGGATTTCGGCGGCCTTCGCCCTGAGGGCGACCGCGCGCTGGCGGTTCTTCTCGACGTCCTCGCCGCCCTTTTTCTGGCTGTCGCCGATCGCCGTCCACTGGCGCTTCAGCTCGTCGAGCCGCGTCAGCGTCGAATTGGCGGCGGCCATGTCCTCGTCCTTGACCTTGTAGCCGCCCTTGAGCGTTCCGCCGACGCCGGCGCCCTTGATCGCGTTGGCGCGGTCACGGACTTCCTTGATGAACGGCTCCCAGGCCGCGTCAGGGCCGAGCTGGTCGATCTTCACGTTGCTCAGCAGGTAGTCGATGTTCGCGGCGTCCTTGTCGAAGCCGTTCGCCGTCGTCCACTTGTCGAAGATCTTGTTGAGCGCGAGGGCCGCTCCCGCGGTGTACGCCTTGTCACCGAGCTTCGCGACGAGCGCCGCGATGCCGCCGCCGTCGATGACCTCGCCCAGCATCCACGCGACAAAGAGCCGCACGTTCTCGTCGGCGTGACTCAGGCTCGCCGTCAGGCCGTAGATGGCCTCCTTGTCGAGGGGCTTGATCTTCCCGAAGACCTCTTCTTTTTTCTTGTCGAGCGCCGCCGCACTGTTGCGCACCGTGTCGCGCCACAACGAGACTTCCTCCGCGAAGACCCTCACCCAGACGTCGACGCCGTTGAGCTTGATCTTCTCCGCGGCCCAGTCGTTCTGGTCCTTCTGGTCGGCGAATTCCGCGGTGACGCGCTTGTAGGAGGTGAGCGCGTCGGCGACATTGGGTTCGGGGCGGATGTTCTCGTTGCACCTGCCGATGCCGACGAGGCACTTCGCGGCCACGTCATTGCGCTTGTCGGCGATCGCCTTCGTCAGCGACTTGTTGTACTTCTCGATCGCCTTCAGGTACTCCTTCTCGCTCTCGAGCCGGGAGCCGTCGCCCCACAGCTGGGTCGCCGACTTCGACGCGTCGGACTGCGCGAAGGCGGCCGCCGGAACCGACAACGAGAACAGCGCAACGAGCAGGCTTCTCATAGGCGTTTGCTCCAGAATCTCCCCGAATCGCGGGGGATTATAGGGACGCCGCGCGACCCCTGTCACGAAAAACGACCCGCGCTTCTTCTTATTAAAGACGAGGACGACGCGCGCTAACCCCTCACCAAACGCTCCACGACATCTCCCGGCAGCCGCATGACCTTCTGGTCGCGGTCGACGCAGGCGAGCTCCGTGTATCCATCGCAGAGAAGCACGCCCCCGGGCCCTACCACCTCGTAGTCGAACCGCACCGACGCCTTGCCGACCTCGGCGACGCGGGTCCGGATCGTGAGTTCGACGTCGTACCGCGCCGACGCCTTGTAGTTCATGTGGGCCTGGGTGACGGCAAGGAAGAATCCGCGGCGCTCGAGCTCGGAATAGGCCAGGCCGGCCGCCCGCATCAGCTCGGTGCGTCCCATCTCGAAGTACAGGAGGTAGTTCGAGTGGTAGACGACGCCCATCTGGTCGGTCTCGCCGTACCGCACCCGGGTCGTCGCGGTGTGATCACGCACGCTGCAGGCTACTTCAGCTGGTCCAGCAGGGCCTGGATGGTCTTGCACTGGGTCGAGAAGGCGTCGACCCGCCCGTTTCCGAGCTTCGACAGGAGCTCGAGGTAGATCTGCTTGGCGATCTCCGGGTTCGATTTCGTCAGGAGCTTCGCGCGCGTGGTCTCCTCGCTGTAGTACTTGTTCTCCGCCTCGGTGATCTCGCTCATCCGCTTCTCGATGGCCGGGCGCACGTCGAGGTCGGTCTTGTACTTCGCGTAGGTCTCGTCGGCGACTTTCCACGCTGACGCGAATTCCTTCCGGGTGAGCAGGTCGGCCACCTGCTTGTCCATCGCCTCGATCGCGCTCCCGCGCACCATCGTCTTGTCCTTGGTCGCGCGCGCGACGATATCGTCGACATGGGCCAGGTGCGCGCTCCTGGAGAACCTGTTCTTGAAGTCCTGGGCCGCCTTCACGATCCGGTCGGCGAACGCCGCCCGCCCATTCGCTTCCGTGACGAGGTCGTTGAGCTTTCGGAGGGCCTCCTCCTCCTCGGGGGTCGACGCCGCGGGGCCCTCGGCCTTCGCCTTGAACTCCTCGATGAGCCGCTGGGCTTCGCGGTAGTACCCTCCCGCGTCGTTGCCGATCTCGCTCAGCAGGTTGATCGCGCCGCGCGGATCGGTCTCGCCGAGCTTCCGTGCCTGCTCGATCCGGTTCCGTGCGGCGATCTGTACCGGCGACTCCGCGGTGACGACGCCCCAGACGATGAGGACGACGACGCCGAAGAGGAAGATGCCGACGAAGACGCCGACGAGCTTGAGGGTGTGCGCTTCGTGCGCGGCGCTCGCGGAGTCAACGCGCGAGCGGCGGCCGACGGAGGTCGTATGGCCCGTTCGCGGGCGCTCCGGGGGCGGCGGCTCGACGGCGGCCGCGCCCGCCGCTTCCGCAACGTCGGCCGAGCCCGCGGTCACGGGCGTCGCGGCGTACCTGCTGATGTCGTCGGGCACGGCGGGCGGCTTCCAGTCCGGGTCCTGGAACGCCATCGTCGCCTTGCCGATGGAGATGACGTCCCCGGGCTTCAGGAGATGTTGATTGACGAATTTGCCGTTGACGCGTGTCCCGTTGCGGCTCTCGAGGTCGACGACCTTCCAGCCGAGGTCGACCCGTTCGACCTGGCAGTGCCGGCGGGAGGATTCCTTGTCGGTCAGGAGCAGCTTCACCTCCGGCGCGCGGCCGATGACAATCGGTGAGTCGAGGAGGTCGAAGGTGCGTTCCCCGATGTCGTCCTTCACGATGAGACGCTGCATGGCGGCGCATTCTACGTTCATGGTTTGTACCCGTCAAATTGGCCCTTGAACCGATGAGGGAGGGCCTCGCGCCACCGACCGATCTGACACCGGCAGCCCTCTCCGGCGTCTGATATCATGACCCCCACAGGAGGATTCATGCGAACCACCGTTCTCGCGCTCCTTTTTTCGGCCATCGCCTTCGCCCAGGACAAGCCGCAGGCGGCGGTGGATCGTGTTCTCACCGCGCAGCGCGAGACGGTGATCGGCGAGATCGTCGAGTATGACCCGGCAGGCACGCTGGTCTTCAAGACGTCGGCGCGCACGCTGCGGATTCCCATCGAAGAGGTGTCGCGCCTCACGTTCGAGGAGCAGCCGAAGGTGGTGGCCGCGACCGGCCAGCGGCTTTCGCTGGTCCAGGGCGGACTGCTCACCGGCACCATCACCAGCTACGCCGACGGCAAGTTCGCGATCGAGACGGAGAACGGATCCTTCGTGGTGTCGCGCCGCGACGTGAAGAGCGCGGTCTTCGCGGCGCTCGACGGCACCCTGCCCGAGCTCAAGGACGAGAAGAAGGACGTGATGCTCTACCTGGCCGAGGGCGAGAAGAAGGAGATCAAGGCCGAGTACGGCGACCTCGTGAAGATCGACAAGGAGAAGGCCTACCTCAAGGTCGGCGACGAGGAGAAGCATGTCGGCCGGGCGGCGGTCCGCATCATCCACATCAACGAGGAGCGGCGGGCCGACGTGTCGCAGGGCTGGTTCACGAAGCTGATCTTCAAGAACGGCGACAAGCTGGTCGGCGTTCTGAAGTCGGTCACCGGCGACAAGCTGACGATCTTCTCGCACTACCTGGGAACGGCCTCGTTTTCGAAGAAGGCGCTTCACTCGGTGACGTTCGTGCCGGCGGCGCGGATGTCGGTCGGCAACATCGTCGTCTGCGACCAGACCGGCGTGCACGAGTACGAGCGCGGCGGAAAGAAGATCTGGAGCTACAACAACCAGAACGTGAACTACCCGTGGGCCGCCGTGAAGCTGGAGAACGGCAACATCCTCGTCGCGAACACGAACTACAACCAGGTCGTCGAGATCAAGCCCAAGGAGGGGAACGGCGGCGAGATCGTCTGGCAGCTCGACAACATCCAGTATCCGTACGACGTGCAGCGGCTCGAGAACGGGAACACGCTCGTTGCCGAGTACTACGCCAGCATGGTCTCCGAGTACGACTTCAAGGAGAAGCAGCGCAAGTGGCAGACGCCGCGCGTCGGCTACCCGATTTCCTGCCAGCGGCTCGAGAACGGCAACACCCTCATCGCCTCCAACCAGGGCGTCTTCGAGGTGAACAAGGAGGGCAAGGATGTCTGGCGGGCCAACATTGCGGGGCTCCAGCCCTGGCGCGCGACGCGACTGGACAACGGCAACACGCTGATCGTCGACCTGCGCCGCGGCTCCGTGATCGAGGTCACCACCAACCAGAAGTGCGAGAAGGTCTGGAGCATGGAAGGGCTCCAGCGGCCCGTCGCCGCGATCCGCCTCGACGACGGCAACACGCTGATCATGGAGCAGGGGAGCAACCAGATCATCGAAGTCGATCCGCTGAAGAAGCAGCCGGTCCCCGTGATCAAGGGGCTGAGCTACCCGCTCAACATGAGCACGTACTGAGGATGGCGCCGACCGAATAGCTCGCTGTGCGCTTCGCGCACGTGATAGCCAGAAGACTACCCGCTCCGCCAGCGGCCGACTTCCCTGTCGATCATCGCGATCAGGCGGTCGGTCTCGTCCAGGATGACCTTGAGGAAGCTCTTCATCTGCTCCTCCTCCGCCATCATGTCGATCGCCTCGGTGTAGGCCTTGATCGAGGTCAGCGGCGTTTTCAGCTCGTGGCCGAGATGCGACGCGATGCCCGACGGCATCACCGCGACAATCGCGCCGCCCGCGGGCTCCGACGCAATCACCATGGAGAGCTCGCCGACGACGACGCTGCGGACGATGCCCGTGCCCTTCGTCGCAACCTGCCGCTCGACCGATTCGGCAAGATCGGGGGCGAAGCACTCCTTCGGGCTCTTTCCCGCCGCGTCCTTGAGCCCCAGGAGGGCGATCGCGCGCGGATTGGCTGAGGCGATCCGTCCGTCGGCATCGATGGCGACCACGCCGAGCGGAAGGTGTCGGAGCAGATCGCCGGGATCCACGGCGCTAGGCCCGGCGACCGAGCGAGAAATCGGCGAGCGAGATGAGGTTCTCGAGGTCGTGCGCGTCGCGGCACGGAATCGCGCGCACGCTCTGCTTGGCGCCGTCGAGATACTCCTCGGCGCGGCGCTGCGCGTAGCCGATCGCGTCGCGCTCTCGAAGCGTGGTGAGCACGAACTCCTTCTTGCCGTTGACGCCGGCGGCGAGGATCTGCTCCATCTCCAGCCGCTTCGGCGGCGGCAGCTCGCTCAGCATATGGATGATCGGCAGCGTCGGCTTGCCCTTCTCGAGGTCGGTGCCGAGCGACTTGCCGACCTCGCGCTCGTCGCCCACGAGGTCGAGGCAGTCGTCGACGATCTGGAACGCCAGGCCGAACGCCTGGCCGAAGCGGCCCAGCGCCTCGACGGTCTCCTTGTCGGTCTCCCATCCCACGCTGCCGAGACGGCACGCGGTGGCGAAGAGATCGGCGGTCTTGCGCCGGATGATGGTGAAGTACTCCGCCTCGTTGAGCTTGAAGTTGCCCTTGGTGCCGATCTGCGAGAGCTCGCCGATGCACATCGACTCGACGGTCGCGGCGAGGATGCGATTGGCCTCGCGGTTGTGCAGCTTCGCGCAGAGCGTGAAGGCCTTCGCGAAGAGGAGGTCGCCGAAGAGGACCGATGCCTCGTTGCCCCACACCACGTTCATCGTCGGCTCCTGGCGGCGCAGGCGGGCCTCGTCGAGCACGTCGTCGTGGACGAGCGTCGCCGTGTGAAGCAGCTCGCAGACGGTGGCGAGCGCGATGTGCGCGTCGGTGACGCCGCCGCAGATGCGGGCGCTGTAGAGGCAGAGCGCGGGCCGGATCCGCTTGCCGTGGAACTTCTTGGAGTGCTTGATGAGCTGCGCGACGAAGGGGGAGTCGGAGGTCAGCTCCTCCATGAGGAGGTTTTCGACCCGGTCGATATCCCCCTGGATCGGCTCGTAAAGTTCCTTGAGTGTCACTGCCACGTCGTTGTCCCTCGACCTTCCACTACCGGAGCGGAGGCCCGAAGTTGCGCGACTTTAACAGCGAAAAATTGCATTTTCAACGGATAAGAGCGAATCGACCGCCGCTTCGTGGCTGACGATTCAATGTTCGAGGTTCGATGTCAGAGACCCGCAACACCCAGGATGAAGTCGGCGAGGCCCGCCACGTCCCTGGAACGGAAGGCGCCCGCCACGTCGTCGCTCACCGTCGCGATGACCTTGAGTCGGTGGGTGACCCGCATCGGCCTCGGCGCGACGGCGCGGCGGTAGACCTCGATCCTCGGCAGGGAACTCCGCCGGTACCCTTCGACGATCACGAGATCGACCCCTTCGAACGTTGCGAGCAGGTCGTTCAACGGCGTTTCGCGCCGCACCCGGCGGAAGATCGCGACTTTCTCGGGCGACGAGAGCACGGTCATCGCTGCCCCCGCCTTGAAGTGAGCATGGGAGTCTTTCCCCGGCATGTCGGCGAGAAAGCCGTGCTTCGCGTGCTTGACCGTACCGACGCGGTAGCCGCGGCGCGTCAGGTGGCTGACCAGCGCCGCCACGACCCGGGTCTTGCCCGAGTTCTGGTGGCCGATGATGCAGAGAGCCGGAGGCTTCACGGTCGGGAGTCTAAGCCTTTCTTCTTCTCTCTCCCTCTTTCCCTCTCTCCCTCTCTCTCAGGTATAGTCTCGCCCCGTGTCCAAAGGCACCGTCTACCTCGTCGGCGCAGGCCCCGGCGATCCCGGCCTGATCACCGCGCGCGGCATTGAACTGCTGAAGCGCGCCGACGTGGTCGTGCACGACCGGCTCGCCAACGCCGCCCTCCTGCGCCACGCACCGCATGCAAGGCTGATCGATGTGGGCAAGGGGCCTGATCACTCGTGGCTGCAAGCGGCCATCAACGCGCTCCTCGCACGCGAAGCTCGCAAAGGCCGATGCGTCGTTCGTCTCAAGGGCGGCGATCCGTTCATCTTCGGACGCGGCGGGGAGGAGGCCGAACATCTCGCGAAACGGCGAATCCCGTTCGAGGTCGTTCCTGGCGTCACCGCGGCCGTCGCCGCCGGGGCCTACGCCGGCATTCCGCTGACTCACCGCGACCACGCGTCGTCCATCACGTTCCTGACCGGCTTTCCCGAGGTCGGCCCGCTGCCCGACGTCCCGATGAACGGCACGCTCGCGATCTACATGGGCGTGAGGATGCTTCCGTTCGCCGCCGCCGAGCTGATCCGGCGCGGATGGAGGCGCTCGACGCCCGCCATCGTCGTTGAATGGGCGACCACGCCGCGCCAGCGAATCGTGACCGGCACCCTCGCGTCAATCGCCGACGCCGCGACACGGGCGCGCGTCCAGGCTCCGGCGCTCACGATCGTCGGACGGGTGGGGGCGTTGCGGAAAACGCTCGCGTGGTTCGAGCGCCGCCCGCTCTTCGGCCGTCGCATCGTCGTCACACGGTCGCGCGAGCAGGCGGAGGACCTCGTCTCCCGCCTGGCCGATCTCGGGGCCGACGTCATCGAGGTGCCGACGATCGAAATCGAGCCGGTGCGGAACTGGCGTGCCGTCGATGCGGAGCTCGCCCACCTTCGCGGCTACGATGCGGTCCTCTTCACCAGCCAGAACGCCGTCGCCGTCTTCTTCGGCCGGATGTCGGAGCGCGGCCTCGATTCGCGGGCGCTCGCCGGGATCCGCGTCGGCGCCGTCGGCCCCGCGACGCGCGACGCCCTCGCGCTCCGCGGCGTCAAGGCCGACTGGGTCGCGACCGAGTTCACGACGGCGGGACTTGGAGCGGCCGTCAAGGGCCATCTGCCGAAGGGGGCCCGCGTGCTTCACCCGGTCGCCGATCGGCGAAGCCCGGACCTCGAGCGCATCCTGAAGGAGGCGGGGCTCCGCATCGTCAACCTCGTCGTCTACCGGATCCGGAAGCCCCGCGCGACGGACGTGTCGCGCCTGCCCGAGGCCGACCTCATCACCTTCGCGAGTTCGCAGACGGTCCGCAACTTCGTCGCGCTGCTGCCGGCGAAGCTGCGCACTAAGGTGCACCGGATTCCCGTGGCGTCAATCGGCCCCGTCACGACACAGACCGCGCGCGAGCTGGGCTTCAAGGTCGTCTGCCAGCCGCGCCGCTACACTATTCCCGAACTGGTGAAGGCGATATGTCGCACAAGATCCTGACGGCAACGCGCCGGCTTCGCGCCACCCCCGGCCTGAGAGCGATGGTCCGCGAGACGCGCCTTTCGCCCGACGACTTCGTCGTTCCGTTTTTCGTGCGGCCGGGGAAGGGCGAGCGGCGGCCGATCGCGAGCATGCCGGGCCAGTTCCAGCTCTCCGTCGACGAACTCGTCAAGGACGCGAAGCAGCTTTCGCCGCTCGGGCTCGGCGCGGTCATCCTCTTCGGCATTCCGTCGAAGAAGGACGCCGTCGGCTCCGGCGCGTACGCGAAGCACGGCATCGTGCAGACCGCGACGAGGGCGGTGAAGGACGCATGCCCCGGGCTCGTCGTGATCACCGACGTCTGCCTCTGCGAGTACACCGATCACGGCCATTGCGGCGTCGTCGTGCGGGATCGCGTGGTCACGAAGCCGACCCTGCCGCTGCTCGAGAAGACCGCGGTGTCGCAAGCCGAGGCGGGGGCCGACATCGTCGCGCCGAGCGGGATGATGGACGGGGCGGTCGCCGCGCTGCGAGAGGCGCTCGACGGCGCGGGACACGGCGACACGCCGATCCTGGCGTACGCCGCGAAGTTCGCGAGCGCGTTCTATGGCCCGTTCCGCGACGCCGCGGAATCGCCGCCGGCGTTTGGCGACCGGTCGAGCTACCAGATGGATCCGGCGAACGGCGACGAGGCGATGCGCGAGATCGAGACCGACCTGCGCGAGGGCGCCGAGATCGTCATGGTGAAGCCGGCGCTGGCGTACCTGGATATCGTGCGGCGCGCGAGGGAGAAGTTCGCGGCGCCGCTCGCGGCGTACAACGTCAGCGGCGAGTACGCGATGGTGAAGGCGGCGGCGGCGAAGGGGTGGATCGATGAACGCAAAGTTGTGCTCGAGTTGCTGCTGGGGATCCGCCGGGCGGGGGCCGACTTCATCCTGACGTACCATGCGAGAGACGCGGCGAAGTGGCTCCAGAGCTGAATCGATCCTGCCGATAATGGGGAGGAGGGTTTATGGAGCTCAAACAAGCCGTCGAAGCCATCCTCTTCGCATCCGATGACCCCATCGCTTCCGCCAAGATCGTCGAGGCGCTGAAAGAAGCGCTTCCGGAGGTCCGGAAGGCGGACGTCGAGGAAGTCATCCGGCAGCTCAAGGCCGACTACGACAACTCCAACCGCGGCTTTTCGATCGAAGAAATCGCCGGCGGGGTGCAGGTGTTGACCCGTCCCCAGTTCGCCGATATCATCGCCAAGCTCCGGCGTTCCAAGGCGGAGAAGAAGCTCTCCGCGGCGGCGCTCGAGACCCTCGCCATCGTCGCGTACAAGCAGCCGATCAAGCGGGTGGACCTCGAAGCCATCCGCGGCGTCGCTACTGGCGATGTGCTTCGGGCCCTCATGGAGCGCCGGCTGGTCCGGATCACAGGCAGGGAGGAGATCCCGGGCGCCCCGGTGCTGTACGGCACCACGGCCGAGTTCCTCGAAGCCTTCGGCATCAAGTCGCTCGACGACCTGCCGAGGCCCGAAGAGGTGAAGTAGCTCGGTCCGCCGCGCCCGCGACTCCGTGAAGGAGCAGGCATGGCGAAGAACAGCGACTTCTCATCGTGGACCCAGAAGTCCAGCAAGTGGATCTTCGGCGTCCTCGTCGGCATCATGGCCATCTCCCTCGTCGTGAGCTTCGGCTCCGGGGGACTCGACGGATGCGGCGGCGGCGGCAGCGACCGCGAGGCCGGCTCCGTCTTCAACAAAACGGTCAACGAGTCCGAGTTCCTGGCCGCCAGGCGCAAGACGGTCGCCTACTCGCGCTGGATGACGATCAACGGCGGCATGTTCGGCGGCGGCGTCCAGCCCGGCATGATCATCGGCTACGTCATGCGGCAGGGCCGCTGGCTCTTCCCCGATCCCAAGCCGGCCGAGCTCGACCAGAAGACCTTCGAGCTGATCGCGCTGAAGCAGTATGCCGGCATGTGCGGCCTCACCGTCTCGACCGAGGAGGTGAAGGAGCGGATCAAGCAGCTCTGCCAGAGCGCCCAGATCCCGACCGAGCCCGAATTCGACATGGAAAAGTACAAGGCGATGGTCGGCCTGATCTTCGACACCGACGCGGGAACCTTCGAGAACTTCGTCCACGACATGCTCGCCATCGACAAGATGCTCGACCTGGCCACCGACGGGCCGTCGGTCGATGTGGGCGGCGTCGTCTCGGCGATGGGGAAGGACGAGCGGAAGTACCGCGTGCAGGTCGCCTCGATCGATCCGTCGAAGTTCGACCAGAAGATCTACACGCCCGGCCCCGACGAGGTCCTGAAGTACTACGAGTCGCACAAGATGAAGTTCCAGGTGCCCGAGAAGTACCAGGTCGAATTCCTCTTCGCCGACGTCGAGAAGTTCAAGGAGTCGCAGGGGGAGCCGACGGACGACGAGATGAACAAGTTTTACAACGACAACAAGGCCAAGTACACCGACGGCCCGCCGCCACACGATCCCGACCACGAGGGCCACGACCACGAGCCTCCCCAGGTGGGGAAGACGAAGCCGTTCGACGAGGTGAAGGAGGACGTGCGCAAGCAGGTGAAGTCGCAGAAGGCCGGGCGCGCCGCGGCCGAGGCGATGCGGAAGGTGAACGCCTCGCTCGGCGACAAGCTGTCGAAGCTGACCGAGGACGCCGCCAAGGAAGTCGCCGCCGACGAGACGTTCAAGGGCAAGCCGCAGGGTGAGATCGACGCCGAAGTGCGCAAGCGCAAGCTCGCGAAGACCGGCGGCATCTTCGGCGAGCTGATGGAAGCGGCGAAGAAGGAAAACGTCGTCCTCACCAACGACATTTCGCTGAAGTTCTCGGACAAGGAGTTCGACGAGATCGAGAAGCGCGTCGGCAAGGCGAGCGACACCTTCCAGATCATGAGCTTCGTGAAGTCGCACCAGGTGGGCGACTTCTCGCTGATGGCGAAGACCGACAAGGGCTCGGTGATCTACCGGCTGAACGTGAAGGACGCGCCGTACGAGCCCGGCCCCAGCGGCCCGATCGCCGACCGGATCAAGAAGCTCGTGGTCGCCGAGAAGCGGAAGGAATGGGCGAAGAAGGACGCCGACGAGATCGTGAAGCAGATCGAAGCGGCCGCGACGTCGGAGCGCGAGGTGGCGCGCAAGAGCCAGGCCAAGCTGGCGATGCTGGCGAGGCTGCGCGAGCAGCAGCCGGGGATCTTCCTCGTCAGCGACTACTTCAAGTCGAACGAGTCGGGCAATTTCGGGCTCGAGAATGCCGCGCTGGCGAGCGCGGTGAAGACCCAGATCACGCAGCCGCCCCCGGCCGGAACCGAAATGACGGCAGGCCACACGGTGGCCATCGCCGGCGACTCGGTCGGCGGCGACAAGAAGGACTGGGGCTTCGTGGCGGTGGTCGACGACATCATCAACCTGGTGCCCGACGAGGGCACGCTGTGGCCGGAGATCCAGGAGGCGGAGCGCAACAAGCGGGGCGACCGCCGCAGCCAGAAGATCAAGGAGATCGTCCTGATGGCGGCGGTGGTCGACAAGTCCAAGGAGCTCCAGAACAAGCGGACCGGAGACGAGTAGGCGGCGGCGCGAGCTCACCGAAGAGCCCTCTTTACTCCCTGCTTTTGCCTCTTCTGCCCTGTTCTCTCGTCTTTTCTTTGGTCTTTGATCTGTGATCTTCCATCTGGACCGCGGGCCCCCCGGCCCGGCGTTTATTTTACAATTTATAAATTACGTATTGACAACTACGAATTGTGGTTTATACTCCACGCGGATTGAGAGGAAAGGGGAACCCATGAATTTCATCGGCCGCACGTGCATCCTCGCGGGGATCGTCCTGGGAATGGGCCTGGGCGCGACCGCACAGGATGAGCCCAAGAAAACGACCCAGGAAAAGTCGTCGTTCGACAAGGTCAGCTTCCCGTTCGAAGGCCAGGTCAACTGCGACCGCCTCAACGTGCGGCTGTTCCTGGGCACCGACAAGGACGGGATCGTCGTCAGCGCCCTCAGCAGCGGCGCCAAGGTCACCGTGACCGGCGAGAAGGACGACTGGTTCCAGATCCTGCCCCCGAAGGGCTGCTACGTCTGGATCAGCACGACGAAGGTGAAGAAGGACTCCGACAGCGAAGGCACCGTCCTCACCAACGACACGCCGGTCCGCCTCGACAGCCGCGCCAACGCCGAGAAGCTCGCCGGCCTCAACGAGGGAGACCGCGTCACCATCATCAAGGAGCACATGGGCTGGTACCAGATCCAGGCTCCGGACGCCGTGAAGTACTCCGTCAAGCGCAAGTACATCGAGTACATCGGCGAGGCGAAGAACGCGGTCAAGCCCAACGAAGCGAAGAAGGGCGACACCGCGAAGAACGGCGACGCCGAGGCGAACAACCTGGTCAAGCAGGCCGACGCCATCGTCGATGAGGTCCTCAAGGCGCTGAACGCCGACGCCCACAACGTCGAGGTCAGCTACATGCCCGCCATTGAACTCTTCGCCAAGGCGGCCGAGACGGCCACGTCGGCCGACGTTCGCAAGTACGCGACCGAGCGCGCCGGCAAGCTCCGCGACATGGAGCAGGCACGCATCTCCGCCATCACGAAGTGGAAGGACGCCGAGGAGGAGCGCCGGCAGAAGGAAGCCGCGCTCGCGAAGAAGGAAGCCCCCAAGTTCGAGTTCACCGGCTACGTCGACACCGTCGGCCCGCTCTGGAACCGCCCCGGCACCCACAAGCTGATGATGTCCGACAAGATCGTCTGCTTCATCAAGTGCAAGGACGAAGCGACGAGGATCAAGTTCAACGGCCTTTACCAGCGCTACGTCGGCGTCAAAGGCAAGGTCACCCGCGACCCGGAGGGGTGGACCGGCTACGCCGTCATCGAGGTCGAGTCGGTCGAAGAGGTCATCAAGAAGGACTAACGACCGGCACCGACAAAATTCCCCGGCGCTCCAACGTCGGGGCCGCAATTCTGGCGGATAACACGCGGGCTCCTGTGGATGACACAGGAGCCCGTTCTATTTTTCGCTCAACGCAAGTGGGGAGAGTCTCTCACTCCTACGCTGCCAGCAGCGGGTGATTCGCGAGAACCATCTCCGCCGCGCGCTCGCCGGCGCGAATGCACTCCTGGAGCCCCTCGAACTGGAAGAGCCCCTGCTGGACCTTCGGCTCGATCAGCACCAGCGGCGTGTCTTTGAAGTACCGCAGATCGAACTGCGTGATCGTCCGCGACAGAAGTGTCTGGCCCCGCTGCATGAGGCCGTAGAGCCCGGTATCCTGCGCGCCCCCCGCCATCGGCTCGCCGTCGAGATTGACCGCCACGATCATCGTCGCCTTCAGGTAGACCGCGACGCGGACGGGCAGGGGATCGACCACGCCGCCGTCGACGAACCAGTGGCCGCCAATCTGCTTCGGCGGATAGATCCCGGGGACCGCGCAGGAAGCGACGACCGCGTCGTGAATCGGAACATCGTCGAGCCCGGGAAGTCCCCAGACGACCTCGTTGCCGTCGTTGACGTTCACGGCGGTCACGTACAAGGGCTGCTTGACCTGGTCGAACCGGTCGACCGGCAGCACCCGCCGCACCCAGTCGTGATAGGCCTTCCCCCGGTAGATGCTCCGGTTGCGGCCGCGGCGGAAGAGCATTCCCAGCCAGTCGTAGTCGAGAATCTCGGTCCGGCGGACGGAAAGCGCCAGCCGCTCGATCTCATCGGGGGGCATGCCGCCCGCGGCGAGGGCTCCGATCAGCGAGCCGACGCTGGTGCCCACATACTGGGCGGGCCGAATGCCGTGGCGGGCGAGAACTTTCAGGACGCCGATATGGGCGAGGCCCTTCATCCCGCCGCCGCCAAGGACCATGGTGACGTTACTACTCACTGCCTGATGCCTGTACTGCACTTCCTTGGGGACGACGCTAACGACACAATACTAACGCTAAAACGACCGCGAAGCCCGTTGGTTCCGCAACTTGCGCTTCCGCGTGGCGTTACATATCCATGATCAAATGGCTCACGATCCTCCTCGCGTTCATCGCGCAGGACAAGGCCAAGGACCCGGCCACCGGCAAAGAGGCCATGCAGCGCATCCAGCGCCTGGTCGGCGAGTGGAAGGGGACCGGCACGCCGAAGGAGCTCAAGCGCGAGGCGTGGGAGGAGACCCTCAACTGCGGCTTCAAGATCGACAAGGAAAAGGACCTCTACCAGCTCGAGGTCACCATCAAGGACGGCATCTTCTGGAAGAGCGCGCTCATCGACTACGACCTGAAGAAGAAGCTCTACACGTGCGAGGCCGTGCTCGTCGCGGCCGATTCGAAGAAGAGCTTCACCGGGAAGTACGTGGCGAGCGACCGCGAGCTGACGTTCGACGAAGTCACCGAAGCGTACCCGCGCGAACGCGTCGTTTTCACGCTCCTGCACGACGCCCGCATCATCGTCGAGTTCCTCAAGCAGGAGGGGAAGGGCAAGGACTACCTGTCGCTCGCGACCGTGGGCCAGACGAAGCCGGGCTTCGTGAAGGGCGGCGGCGCACTCTGCGTCGTCACCGGCGGCGGAGGCAGCATCCCCGTGACCTACCAGGGCAAGACCTACTACGTCTGCTGAAGCGGCTGCAAGAAGTACTTTGAGGAGGATCCTCAAAAGACGATCGAGGCTGCAAAGAAAGCGGGCTGGATCAAGGAGTAGCGAGAGCCGTGGACCGTGGGACCGTCGACCGCGGGTCGACGAAACCGGTCAACGGTCTGACGGTCTTCGGTCCACGGTCTTCGCCGGTGTACAATCCCTGCACATGACACCGTTGTGGGTCACGACCCAGATCCAGCTCACGGAACTGGCGGCGAAGCTCAATGGCGCCCGCATCGTCGCGCTCGACAGCGAGTCCGACTCCATCCACCACTACCACGAGAAGGTCTGCCTTCTCCAGCTCGCCACGGAGGCGGGCGAGGTCTTCCTGATCGACACGCTGGCTCTCAAGGGCCTCGAGCCCCTCGCGCCGCTGATGGCCGACGAGCGCACCGAGAAGGTCTTCCACGGCGCCGACTACGACGTCGCGACGCTGCGCCGCGACTTCAAGTTCGTCATTCGGAACCTCTTCGACACGATGGTGGCGTCGCGGTTCCTGGCGTACGCCGAGGTGGGGCTCCAGGCGCTGCTGGAGAAGGAATTTGGCCACAAGATCTCGAAAGGGCCGCAGACCGCCGACTGGTCGCTCCGCCCGCTCACCGACAACCTCGTGCAGTACGCCGCCATGGACGTCCGCCATCTCGTCGAGCTGCGCGAGCGGCTCGTCAAGCAGCTGAAGGCGTCGAAACGCGAGCACTGGGTCCGCGAGGAGTGCGCGGCGATCGCCAACATGCCGGCCGCCTCTGCCGAACGTGAGCCCGCCGACTTTCTGAAGGCCAAGGGGGCCCGCGACCTGCCGCCCCGCAACCTGGCCGTCCTCAAGGAGCTCTTCGCCATCCGCGAGGCGCTGGCGCGCCGCTTCGACCGGCCGCGGTTCAAGGTCATCGGAGACGAGGCGCTCGTTCTCCTTGCCGAGAAGTGCCCCAAGGACGAGAAGGCGATCGTCCGCATCCCGCGATGCGGCTACGTGCGCCGCTTCGCCCCCGAAGTGCTCGAAGCGATCCGCCGCGGCGAAAGCACCGAGATTCCGACCTTCCCGATCACGCGCCGCATCCAGGTCTCGTTCGATGTCCGCCGCCGCATCGAGCGCCTGAAGATCTGGAGGAGCTCCGCCGTCGAGCGGATGAAGCTCGAGGCCGGCCTCCTCCTGCCGCAGCGGCTCATCGACCGGCTCGCCAAGGACGCACCCGCCACGCGGGAGGCGCTCTCCGCCGTCGAAGGACTCCGCCAATGGCGGGTCGAAGCGATGGGCGACGAGCTGCTCCAGGCGCTCGCGGTTGGCGCCGCGGTTTAAAAGTAGCACCCGCTGGTGTCAACACTAGTGGGCCCGCGTCCGTACAACTTGGACTCTGGGAGGAGATTTTCATGATTCCACGCGCCGCCGCCCTGCTCTTCATGTTCGCCGCCGCGGTCACCTTCGCCCAAGACAAGCCCAAGCTGGCGACGAAGACCGACGTCATCGAGGCCGTCATCAAGGAGGGGCGTGAGAACTCGAAGGTGATGGACCATCTCAAGCACCTCACGAAGAAGATCGGCCCACGCCTCACCGGCTCGGACAACCTGACCAAGTGCGGCGAGTGGGCGAAGGCGCTATTCGAGGAGTGGGGGCTGAAGGTCGAGCTCGACGAGTGGGGCACCTACCCCGTCGCCTACAACCGCAAGAGCTGGTCCTGCAAGATGACGAAGCCTGAGGCGAAGGACCTCGTGCTCGGCTTCCACGCCTGGACGGCCGGCACGAACGGCCCGACGAAGGGCCGCGCGATCCTAGGGCCGACCTCGGCCGATGCGCTCGCGGCGCTCAAGGGCAAGCTCAAGGGCGCCTGGATCTTCAGCACGGGGGTCGCCACCAAGGGCGATCTCGCGACCGCGATCCGCGCTGCCTACGACGAGGAAGGCATCGCCGGCACCATCCGCTCCAGCGGCGGCGACCTCATCGTCACCGGCGGCAGCGTACCCTCCTCCGTCGAGCGCGCGGCGAAGCGCCCCGCGGCCATGATGCCCGACAAGCAGTTCAAGGAGATCGTCGCGCTGCTGAAGGACGAGAAGGAAGTCGAGATCGAGATCGACATCAAGGTCGAATTCAGGCAGGGACCGATCAAACTCTACAACGTCGTCGCCGACATCAAGGGCACCGAGAAACCCGACGAGTACGTCATCGTCAGCGGCCACATGGACTCGTGGGACGGTGCGGAGGGGTGCACCGACAACGGCACCGGCACGGTCACGACGCTCGAGGCGGCGCGGCTGCTCATGAAGGCCGGCGCGAAGCCGAAGCGGACGATCCGGTTCATCCTCTGGAGCGGCGAGGAGCAGGGGCTCCTGGGCTCGGTCTCCTACGTGGCGCGCCACGTCGACCTGCTTCCCAAGATTTCGGCCGTCCTCGTCCACGATGGCGGCACGAACTACGTCTCCGGCATCGCCGCCACCGAGGCGCTCAAGCCGATCTTCGACAAGGTCTTCGAGCCCATCATCGCCTTGAATCCCGACCTGCCCTTCAAGGTGAGCACGAAGGGCGGGCCGCTGCCGCTCGGCATCGGAAGCGACCACGACACGTTCCTCCAGGCGGGCGTCCCCGGCTTCTTCTGGCAGCAGAGCAGGACGAAGGACAAGGGCCAGAACTACAACCACGAACATCACACGCAGTACGACACGTACGATGCGGCCGTGCCGGAGTTCGAGCAGCACACCGCGATGGTCGCGGCGATCGCCGCGTGGCAGATCGCGAACCTCGACGAGCTCCTTCCCCGCGAGGGCATCCTGCCGAAGGGCCGCAAGCCCGTCATTCCGAAGGTGCAGAGCAATCGCAAGTTCGGGATCAACCTCAACAACGGGACCGGCATCGCCAGCGTCGAGCCCGACAGCCCCGCGGAACGGGCTGGGATGATCGCGGGCGACGAGATCCTCTCCGTGGACGGCATGAAGGTCACCAACCAGTCGGAGCTGAACGACGCCAAGATCAAGGCGAAGAAGAGCTGCAAGATCGTGGTGAAGCGCGACGGGAAGGAAGTCGAGCTGACGATCACGTTCGACGAGTAGTTCGACGCGCAACGCATTCGCGTTGCTCGCTCACTACAAGTAGGCCCGTGCAAAAAAACACCGGGCACGTAGGCCCCGGGCACGTAGGCCCGCGCGCGGCTATCGCGGCAGGCGGCGTTCGAGCCACTCGGCGAACGTATCGGTCTCCGTCACGACGTCGTCCCAGCACGAGCTCGACAGCCCCAGGCTGGCGACGACCGGAGAGCCGGTACGAAAGTCGATGACGTAGGTCAGGAAGCCGTCGTTGCCGATGCCGAGCAGCTGCGGGAAGTTCCACGGGATCTTCAACCGCCGGTTGAGGGAGATCACCCCCACGGCCGACCACAGGCCCGTGTACGCCTCCGGTGCCAGCGCCTCGCCGCCGCCCACCTGGGTCAGGTATCGCCGGTAGTCCGGGGGCAGCGTGCAGTCGAACTCGCGTTCGATCTGTTCCACGGCCCCGTCGCGCGGCGGCCCCGACGAGCGCCACCCGCTCGCCACCATCAGCTGCATGATTCGGTCGACGTCCACGGCCACAATCTATCGGATTTGATAGAGTCTCGCACCGTGACCGCCACCCCGAGGGAGCCGGGCGAGTCGAGGGGCCGCCTCCTCGACGCCATCGCACGCAAACCGGTCGACTGCACGCCGGTGTGGTTCATGCGGCAGGCAGGACGCTACCAGGCGTCGTACCGCGAGCTCCGCAAGAAGCACTCGATCCTCGAGATCTGCCGTACGCCCGAACTCGCCGCGCAGGTCACGATGCTGCCGGTGAAGGAGCTGCCGGGCCTCGACGCGGCGATCATCTTCAGCGACATCCTGGTCGTTCCGCAGGCGATGGGAATCCAGGTCGAGTTCATCCAGAGCGAAGGCCCGCAGATCATGAACCCGGTCAAGACGGTCGCGGAAGCAGAGGCGCTCAAGATCGTCGAGCCCGAGCGCGACTTGAAATTCGTCCTCGACGCGATCCGCCTCTGCAAGCGCGAGCTCAAGATCCCGCTCATCGGCTTCGCGGGCGGACCGTTCACGCTCGCGAGCTACCTCATCGAAGGCGGCTCGACGAAGTCGTTCGCGAAGACGAAGACCGTCATGGTGCGCGAGCCGCGCCTCTGGGCCGGACTGATGGGCGCCCTCACCGCCTCGGTCACGCGCCATCTCAAGGCGCAATTCGCGGCGGGATGCGACGTCGTCCAGCTCTTCGACAGCTGGGTCGGGGTGCTCGCGCCCAACGACTACGTCGACTTCGTCCTTCCGTACACGAAGCAGATCTTCGACGGGCTCCACAACGTCGGTCCCACGATCCACTTCGGCACCGAGACGGGGTCGCTCATCGAGCTCATGCAGCACGCCGACTCCACCTGCCTCGCCGTCGACTGGCGCACGCCGCTGGGCGAGGTCTTCGAGCGGACCGACCGCGTCTCGAGGTCCTACGAGGAAAGCGCGGCGCACGGGGAGCCTGACGAGGACATGCGCTTCGTCCCGCGCGTCTCGGTGATGGGCAACCTCGACCCGACGCTGCTCTTTGCGCCGCGCGACTTCCTCCTGAAGCGGGTCGACGAGGTACTCGGCTCCGCGGCGGGCCGCCCAGGCCACATCTTCAACCTCGGCCACGGCATCCTGCCCGAGACGCCGATCGACAACGTCATCGCCGTCATCGAACACGTCCACAGCCGCACAAAGCGATGAGGACCGCCATCCTTCTCATGGCGCACGGCACGCCCGACTCGCTCGACGAAATGGAACCGTACCTGCGCAACGTGATGAAACACCGCGCGCCGACGCCGGCGTTCGTCGCCGAAATCCAGTCGCGCTATCGCCAAATCGGCGGCCGGTCGCCGCTCACCGACATCACGAAGCGCCAGGCGGCGAAGCTCTCCGCGAAGCTCGCGATGCCGGTCTACGTCGGCATGCGCGCGTGGACGCCGACGATCGCGGAGGCAATCCTCCAGGCGGAGCGCGACGGCATCGATCGGCTCGTGGGGATCTGCGCGGCGCCGCACTACGCAACGATCAGCATTGGAGCCTATCGCGACGCGATGAAAGCGCCGATGGAGACCCGCTTCGTCGATCACTGGCACCAGCAGCCGGCGTTCATCGAGTGCTGGCGCGGGCGGCTGAAGCCGCGGATTCACGTGCTTTACACGGCGCACAGTGTTCCGGTCGACGGAGCGGAGCCCTATCCGGCGCAGCTCGCCGAGACCGTGCGCGCCATCGGCCTTCCCGGGACGCTCGCTTTCCAGAGCCGCAGCCCCAGCCCGGTACCATGGCTCGAGCCCGACGTCGATTCGGTTCTCACGTCGCTCAAGCGCGACGTGCAGGTCGCGCCGATCGGATTCGTGAGCGATCACGTCGAGGTGCTCTACGACCTCGACATCCTGCACGCCGCGACGGCGAAGAAGCTCGGCATTGGCTACACTCGCGTCGCGATGCCGAACGACGACGACCTGCTGATTGAGGCGATGGCCTCGGCCGTGAGGAAGGCTCTGGCGTGATGGACACCCCACATCGATCATCCCATCGACCATGCCTTCCGTTGTCATTGTAGGCGGCGGGATCGCCGGCCTGACGGCCGCCTACGAGCTGAAGAAGCGCGGCGTTGGACCGATCACGATCCTGGAGTCGCGCCCGCGGCTCGGCGGCACGATCGTCACCGTCCGCGAAAGCGGATTCGTCGTCGAGGGCGGCCCGGATTCGTTCATCACCCAGAAGCCCGCCGCCGCGGAATTGTGCAGGGAGCTCGGGCTGGGCGACCGGCTCATCGGCACGTCGTCGCGCAAGGTCTACGTCCTGTCGCGCGGCCAGCTTCACGCGCTGCCCGAGGGCATGTTCCTCACCGTACCGACGAAGATCGGCCCGTTCCTGAAAACCGGCCTCATCTCATTCCTCGGCAAGATGCGCATGGGACTCGACCTCATCCTGCCCCGCGGAAAGCCGCAGGAGGATGAGTCGCTTGGGTCGTTCGTCCGGCGCCGGCTCGGCCGCGAGGCGCTCGAGAAGATCGCCGAGCCGCTGATGGGCGGGATCTTCCTCGCCGACGCGGATGAGCTCTCCCTCAAGTCGACCTTCCCGCGGTTCCTTAAGATCGAACAGGAGCAGCGCAGCCTCATCAAGGCGATGCGAAAGGTGCCCGTCGGCGGAAGCACGAGTCCGTTCCAGGCGTTGAAGGGCGGGATGGGGGAGCTGGTCGATGCGCTGGTGGCGAAGCTCGACGGAGTCGGCCTCCGGACGAACACGGACGTGCGCGCCATCACCCCCTCATGGAAGGTCACGACGGCCGACGGCTCGATCGAGGCCGATCACCTGATCCTGTCATGTCCGGCGCCGCGGAGCGCGGAGCTCCTGCGGCCGGTTGATGCGGCACTCGCCGACCTCGTCGCCGGCATCAAGTACCTGTCAAGCGCCACGGTTTCACTCGGCTATCGCCGATCGGACGTCGCGCGCGAACTCGACGCGACCGGTTTCGTGATCCCGAAGGGGGAGGGGCGGCGCATCATCGCCTGCACGTGGTCAAGCATGAAGTTCGACGGCCGCGCGCCGGAAGGTCACGTCCTTGTGAGGTGCTTCTTCAAGGAGCCGTCGGGTGACATCGTCTCAGCCGCCATGATGGAGATGCGCGACCTTCTGGGAGCGAAGGAGCCGCTCTTCACGAAGTCGTTCGACTGGCCGGCGGCAAATCCCGTTTACCGCGTCGGCCACGAGGCGAAGATCAAGGCGATCGACGCGCGGACACCGAAAGGGCTGCATCTCATCGGCAGCGGCTTCCGCGGGGTCGGAATCCCGGACTGCGTCAGGGACGCGAGAGCGATAGCAGGTTCAATCTAGTCCGTCTCTCTCCCTCTCTCCCTCTTTCCCTCTCTCTCTCACTCTCCCCCTCTCCCCCTCGTATACCTCCCATGTCGATCACCTCCGCCGTCATCAACCGCACGGCGCTCACCGAGCGCGACGGCGCGGAGATGTTCGAGCTCTTCGAGACGATGTACGAGAACGTCTCCAGGCCCCGTTTCCACGCCGACCTCGCGGAAAAGGACTGGGTCGTCCTTCTGCGCGAGAACGACCGAATCGCCGGCTTCTCCACGGCCCGGAGGATCGACGTGGCCGGCACGAAGGCCCTCTTCTCCGGCGACACGATCGTCGCCCGCGAACACTGGGACTCGCTGGAGCTTCCGCGCGCCTGGGGCCGCTTTGTCATCGGCATGGCGCCGGTCTGGTGGTTCCTCATCTCGAAGGGCGTCCGCACCTATCTCTACCTCCCGCTCTATTTCAACGAGTTCTGGCCGCGCCACGACGCGCCGACACCCCCCGACGCCCAGCGGCGGCTCGACTCCTTCGCACGCTCGAAATACCCCGACGACTACCGCGACGGGCTCATTTCGTTCCGCGAGCCGCACGGCAACCTCCGCCCCGAGTTCGCGGCGATCCCCGCGCACCGCGAGTCCGACCCGCACGCGCGGTTCTTCATCGAGCGGAACCCCGACTATCGCCGCGGCACCGAGCTCGCGTGCCTCGCGGAAATCAGCGAGGCGAATCTGCGTCCCGCGGCCCGGCGCGTTCTTGGATTGCGTAGACTGTCCACCCCATGAAACACACTCTCTGGCTTCTCATGATGCTCTCGTGCACGTCCGCGCCGACGACGCCGCCGTTCCCGAATCTCCCGTCGGCGCCTCCGGCGAAGGCGGACAGCGTTGTCGATACGATTCACGGCGTCGCCGTGGCCGATCCCTACCGCTGGCTGGAGAATGGCGCCGACCCCGCGGTCCAGGCGTGGGTCGCCGCGCAGAACGAGCGGACGAAGTCGGCTTTCAAGGCCGTCGAGGGCCGCGAGGAGATCCGGGCCCGGCTCGAGAAGCTCGTCTCCATCGGCCGCGTCGCCTCGGCGCAGACGTGCGGAAAGCGCATCTTCCACCTGCGCCGCGGAGGGAAGCAGAACCATTACGCCCTCTACGTGCGCGACTCGTGGGATGCGCCGCCGCGCGTCGCCATCGACCCAAACACCTTCAGCACAGACGGCACGGTCGCGATGGACTGGTGGATTCCGTCGCGCGACGGCGGGCTGGTCGCGTACGGCGTTTCCGCCGGAGGCAGCGAGCTCAGCACCTTAAAGATCCGCGATATCACGACGGGGAAGGACCTCGCGGATGAGATTCCCAACTGCCGCGCGAGCAGCGTCGCGTGGCGGCGCGACGCCAGCGGCTTTTACTACACGCGCTACCTGGAGGGCGACAAGTACAACCGCCGCGTCTACTACCACACGATCGGCGAGGATTGGAAGGGCGACCGCCTTTCGTTCGGGGAGGGTCGTGCGAAGGAGGATTGGCCGAACGTCCAGCTCTCACCCGACGACGAGTGGGTCGTCGTCACCGTCTACCAGGGCTGGTCAAAGAGCGAGATGTACATCAAGCGCCGCACGGCGACGACGTGGATCCCCGTCATCGAGGGGCGCAACGTCCGCACATCGGGCGGCGTGACGGCGGGCCGCCTCTGGCTGATGACGAACGACGGTGCGCCCAAGAATCGCATCCTGTGGGCAGATCCCGAGAAGCCGACGGAGTGGAAGCAGGTCGTTGCTGAGGGCGAGGGGACGATTGAGAGCTTCGACCTCGTCAAGGACCGCCTCATCGTGCGCGACCTCGTCAACGCGAACGCGCGGCTCCGGGTCCTCAAGCTGGACGGCACCGACCTCGGCACGATCCCGCTGCCGACCGTGGGCGCCATCGGCGGCGGAATGGGGGAGGCCGACGGCGAGGACTTCGTCTTCGACTTCCAGTCGTTCTTCGTCCCCCCCGCGCTCTACCGCTACCACGTCCCGACCGGCAAGGTCACCGCCTTCGAGACGCTCGACGCCGGCATCGACCTCTCCACCTTCGAAGCGAAGCAGGTCTGGTACCCGTCGAAGGACGGCACAAAGATCTCGATGTTCGTCGCGCACAAGAAAGGCCTTGTGCTCGACGGTTCAAGCCCGACGCTGCTCACCGGGTATGGCGGCTTCAACATCCCGATGACGCCGGGCTTCGGCAGCATGCTCTTCATGTGGCTCGAGTCGGGCGGGGTCTACGCGATGCCGAACCTGAGGGGCGGGGGAGAGTACGGCGAAGACTGGCACCAGGCCGGGATGCTCGCGAAGAAGCAGAACGTCTTCGACGACTTCATCGCGGCGGCCGAGTGGCTGATCCGCGAGCGATACACGACCTCCTCCAGGCTCGCGATCTCCGGCGGTTCGAACGGCGGGCTGTTGATCGGCGCCGTGGTGACGCAGCGGCCCGAGCTCTATCGCGCGGCGATTTGCGCGGTCCCGCTGCTCGACATGGTGCGCTACCACAAGTTCCTCATCGCGCGGCTCTGGATCCCGGAGTACGGCGATCCCGACAAGGCCGACGACTTCAAATGGATCCACGCCTACTCGCCGTACCACCGTGTGAAGGACGGCGCGACGTACCCCGCGGTTTTCTTCACGACGGCCGAGAGCGACACGCGCGTCGATCCCTGCCACGCCCGCAAGATGGCGGCGCGAATGCAGGCGGCGACGGGGTCAGGATTGCCGATCTTCCTGCACATCGAGCAGAAGGCCGGCCACGGGGCGGGCAAGCCGATCGCGAAGATCATCGAGGACATCGTCGACCAGCTCTCGTTCCTGCGCGAGATGCTCCCATGAGATCTCTTGATCGTCGCACAAGTTCTTCCACTGCATGCGGCAGCTTTGGCTCCAGGTAGGGCACTGCGATCCATGCGGATCGCGGCACGGTGCAGCCCGGCTCCGCGCGAGCAATAGCCATTCCCGCTTCATAGGCCCGGCTATCCGGCCTCGCGCCCCGGCTCCGCTTGTCTCGTCCAGCCGGAGATGGTGAGAAGCAATCGCGACACGATGCCGCACGCACGAGTCGTCGATTCGAACCGATCAAGCCCAGGGCCAAATTCGACGTTCTGCAGGAGCTGGGTGAGGGCGTCCACCGTCCTGAGCACTTCGTCGCTGGCCACGGTCCGATCCTCGTTCCCGTCCAGCGCGCCGATGCGCCCCATCATCCGCCGAGTCGTGCGCTGCGATTCGCACGACGCCTTCGCGAACAGACTCACCACCATGAGCAGGATCTCCTCCGCCTGCTGAAGCGACAACGTCCCCAGCTCCCGGAACGTCGCCAGGGCCAGATCGAGCAGCTGGAATGGATTGAGCTTGTGCTCCGTGAGCTTCAGCTTCTCCGTTGGAATCGGCTCCCCGGGCGGCAGCCCCCTGGAGGCCTTCACCGCTTGACGGACCTCCTTCGCTCTCGCCTCCTTCAGACGGCTCCGCTTCCCATCGGCGGTCGGCACGCCGAAACGCCGGAACTCCTCCAGTCGATCAGGCGCCAGAGTCGCAATCGCTCTCTGCTTCGAAACTCCCAGCTCGAGGCACTGCCTGGCGACCTCCGGAGGGTGCTGCCTTCGGAACTTCGCCATGCGCTTGCGGTTGCCAATCGTGGCCTCGGTCAGCTCCTCAAGATCGAGCCCGCGCGCGTCTTCGCGCAGGGCGGCGATCATCTCGCTCCGATTGAGCCCCATCCGAGCGCACGCCGCCTCCAGCCGGATGAGGCGATCGCCCGTCTCGGATCTCGCCTCCTCCAGGGCCCATTTGGCGCTTCGCTCCTTCTCCAGAGAGACCCGGACCTCCGCGACCTCGCCACCCACCCGTTCATCGATCGTCGCCATAGGCACCTCAGAATGGCAGTGGCATATGCAAGTCGCATGCCAAAAGACCCCTCCGCAACCCCTTGGGCCGCAACCGCTCCTGATGTGCCCTATTATGTCACTGTATAAGTGTTACGAAACGTAACGCACCACGTTACGAAACGTAACGTTTTGACCCCCTACCCGGGAAAACCGGCGGGATCAGGCGGCCGTGGCGCGTGCCCCAATCGGGCAGCGGAAGGCAAGGCCGGTCGGGGCAGACTCGCGCCGCCGATAAGGCGAAATTCACCACAACAGCGCAACCTTGCCCCTCGTTCTGGGTTCCATTCATGACTCGAAGGAGGCGCCATGATTCGTTTCGCTCCGATCGTTGCCATCGCCGCACTCGCCGGCCTGGCGTCCGCTCGCCAGGATGAGACGAAAGCCGGCCTCAGCGGGTCGGCGCTCATCGACTCCATCGTCAGGGCAAAGTGGGAGTCGGCGGAGGTCAAGCCGCTGTCCCGCTGCGACGACGCGGAGTTCCTGCGCCGCGTGAGCCTCGACCTGGTCGGCCGCATTCCAAAGCCCGAGATGGCGGCGGAGTTCCTCGCGTCAAAGGCGTCCGACAAGCGCGAGAAGCTCGTCGATCAGCTGATCGCCGGCGACGAATACGCGGCGTACTGGGCCGAGTACTGGACCGGCACGTTCCTCGGATACGACGACGCGCCGCAATATGAAATCGCGTACTACAGCATGCTGAAGTCGATGCGCGAGCTCGTGGCGAAGACGGCGCGATACGATGAGTTCGCCACGGCGCTCCTGACGGTCGATGGGAAGACGACCGAGAACGGCCTCATCTTCTACTGGGTCCGGACGCAGATGTCGGCGGGGCGCGATATGCCGATGGCGCTCACGGGCAAGTTCTCGCGCGTCTTCCTGGGGATGCAGATCGACTGCGCGCAGTGCCACGACCACCCGTTCGACAAGTGGACGCAGGAGGACTTCTACGGGATGGCGGGGTTCTTCTCCAAGGTCAACACGCGCCAGATCGAGCCGATGAATCCACGCGCAGGATACCAGCTGATCATCCCGACGGCGGCGAGGCCGCCCGAGGGCATGGAGAAGGGGATGGGCCTGAAGGGGCTCATGTCCGGCGACCTGACGATTCCCGGCCAGAAGGAGCCGACCAAGACTCACTTCCTCGGGACCGACAAGGGACCCGACAAGAAGGAGGAGCGTCGGGCCGCGTTCGCGCGTCTGCTGACCGCGAAGGACAATGCGCAGTTCGGCAGGGCGGCGGTGAACCGCTACTGGGGCCATTTCTTCGGGAAGGGCGTCGTCGACCCCATCGACGACTTCAGCGCGAAGAACACCCCGTGGTCGGCGGAGCTTCTCGACAAGATGGGTGCGGACTTCGTGGCGCACGGAACCGACATCAAGTGGCTCGTGAAGGCGATCGTCCTCAGCGACGTGTACCAGCTCACGTCGAAGGCGAAGAAAAGCGACCGTGACGTGCTGAAGGCCTTCGCGCAGTCGCGGATGCGCGCGCTCTCGCCCGAGCAGATCATGCACTCGGTCGTCCGTGCCCTCGGCCTCGAGGCGGCGTACGCCGGCGACATCGACCTGAAGGACATGGGTCCTGGCGAGATGAAGGGCAAGGGGATGGCGGAGCTCAAGGCGATGCGCGAGAAGCGGCAGTTGCTCGACGCGATCCGGCAGTTCCGCTTCAACTTCGGCGACGACGAGGGCGCCGATCACACGGAATTCCAGGGGACGATCCCGCAAGCTCTCCTGATGATGAACAGCGACATCGTGGCTAAGGGGCTGCAGGTGAAGGGCGAGACGCGGCTGGCCCAGATCCTGAAGGACCACGCCCGTCCCGGCGATCGCGTCGCCGCGATCTTCCTCGCCGTCCTTTCGCGGCGCGCAACGGAGGGTGAGATCGCCAAGTTCGCGGCGTTTGCCGCCAGGCGGGGTGATGAAGGGTACGGCGACGTCATGTGGACGCTCTTGAACTCCAGCGAGTTCCTCCTCAACCACTAGGAGACCGGACGATGAAGCACGCAGCCATCGGCGTCCTCTTGATGCTCGGCACCGTCAGCTTCGCGCAAGAGACCCAGACCGGACCCAGGCTCACCGGCAGCGACCTGATCGATTCGCTGGTCAAGGCGAAGTGGACGGAGATCGGGCTCAAGCCCGAGAGCCGCAGCGACGACGCCGAGTTCCTGCGCCGCGTCTACCTGGACATCGTCGGGAGGATCCCGACGCTGCCCGAGGCGGAGAAATTCCTGGCCGACAAGGCGAACGAGAAACGCCGGAAGCTGGTGGATGCGCTGATCGACTCCGAGGCCTTCGCGGAGAACTGGGCGCAGATCTGGGCGGCCTCGCTCGTCGGCGCCGACAGCAACGGCCGGGCGGAGCAGATCGAGGCGGGCTACGCGAAGGCGCTCCAGCCGCTGATCGCGAAGAACATGCCGTTCGATGCGTTCGCGCGCGAACTCATGACCGCCGAAGGGAAGATCGAGTACACGAAGGGCAAGGGCGACACGATGAGCGAGGGCGATGGCGCCCTCGTGACGTTCTTCTTCCGGTATCAGAAGTCGGCGGGCAAGGAGCTCCCGCAGGCGCTGGCGGGCAAGTTCTCGCGGACCTTCCTGGGGACCCAGATCCAGTGCGCGCAGTGCCATGACCACCCGTTCGACGTCTGGACGCAGGAGGACTTCTACGGCATGGCGGGCTTCTGGCAGGGGATGAGCGTCCGCCAGGAGAAGAACAAGGACACGGGCGAGGAAACGATCATCGTCGATGACCGGCCGGGCAAGAGGCGGATGGAGAGCATGACGATGCCCGGAACGACGACGAAAGTCTCGATCGGCTTCCTCAAGACCAAGGAGAAGCCCAAGGAGGGCGAAGGGCTGCGCTCCGCGTTCGCGCGCCTGATGACCGCGAAGGAGAACCTGCAGTTCGCGCGCGCGACGGTGAACCGCTACTGGGCCCACTTCTCGGGGCGCGGTTTCGTGAATCCCATCGACGAATTCAACGGCAGGAACAAGCCGACCCACCCGGAGCTGCTCGAGGAGCTGGCGAAGGACTTCCAGAACCACAACTTCGACATCCCGTACCTGGTCCGCGCGATCTGCAATTCTCAGACGTACCAGATCACGTCCGCGAGCAAGAAGCGCGACGCCGAGGCACAGAAGTACTATTCGCTGGCGATGGTGCGGCCGCTGTCGCCGGAACAGATCCTGCACTCGGTGGTGACGGCGGTGTCATCGGACGCCGCCGGCGCGAATTCGGCGCGAAAGGACCTGGACGTGCGCCGTACGATTCGCGACTTCCGTTATCCATTCGCCGACGACGAGGGCGCCGAGGCGGCGACTTTCGAGGGATCGATCCCGGCCGCCCTGCTGATGATGAACAGCCAGCTCGTCGCGGCGGGCATCACGGCGGCGTCGAGGGCAAGCGGGGCCAGACGCGGCTCAGCGAGATCCTCGCGTCGGAGAAGACGCCCCAAGAACGGATCCGTGCGATTTACCTGACCTGCCTGACGCGGCAGCCGAAGGCCGACGAGGTCCAGCGTGCCGCACAGTACATCGCCTCCCACGGCAGCTCGACGGAGTCCTACGAAGACCTGATGTGGACGCTTCTCAATTCGAGCGAGTTCCTGCTCACCCACTAGGGCTACAACGCTACTTCAGCATTCAGTTCCCCGCTGGAAGTGCCGATTAATAGAAGTAGGCACTCGGAGAGGGGGAAACGATGCGGGCCGAAGATCTTTTGCCCTTGCGTCCTGCGCTGGACG
>Ga0247727_10000929_pt1 | contig 71333 bp, 49 predicted proteins | sample WisWelCaveWW1625_FD_202498 | JGI IMG/M metagenome (GOLD analysis project Ga0247727, IMG submission 202498) | Biofilm microbial communities from Wishing Well Cave, Virginia, United States - WW16-25 | ecosystem: Environmental > Aquatic > Deep subsurface > Groundwater > Cave microbial mat | place... | reverse complement strand
CGATGCGGATAATGTGTGGACCGATGAAACCTCAAAGCTGGCGCCTTTTACCGGCACCACCGCCGACGATCACGTTGCCATGATGATGCACAATAACGAAATTTTCATTGTGATCAAAACCAAAGGCGGCGGCCCGAGCGTCTCCAAAAATGCTTTGTATCATCGCAAAACCAACGGCGCGTGGACACGTTATGGCATCAACAAGAACAACGGCTGGACGCGGCCGGTGGTGGCGGTCGACGTGACCAACAACGTGCTCTGTGTTTTGGGCACACGTGAAGGCGCCTCGCGCAATGTCGAGATGAAGCGCGTTAACCTCGGCAGCTACTCCGGCTTGCAAACGGCGTTGATCGATACTCTCATGTGTGATCCGGTTGAAAGCTTTTTCGACGTCACCATGCCGCCGCATACCATCACCAGCGCCATGGGATTAATGGCGGTCGCCAACAATGAAACCGAGAATGATTTGTGGTTTCGCCTCGTGCCCCTGGGTGCGCTGCCCAAAGATGCCGGCGATTTCGAAGAAGAGCAAGAAGCACAAGTGGCCGGTGTGATCGACGATTTCAAATTGACGGCGGAGATTTATCCTAATCCATTCAATCCCCGCACGACCATTCGCTTTCGCCTGCACGAAGCCACGCCGGTGAAGCTGCAAATCTTCAATCTCTCCGGCCAGCTCGTGCGTACGCTGGTGGACGGTGAATTGGCGGCCGGTGTGCACTTGCGCCATTGGAACGCGCGCAATCACAACGGCGAGAACGTGGCGACGGGCGTTTATATTTATCGCCTGCAAGCCGGCAATCGTTTGGCCACGGGTCAGATGCAGTTGTTGAAATAAGGCCATAAAACGTAATGCGTAAAACGTAATTCTCGCGGATTACGCATTACGTTTTACGATTTACGTATAGGTCATTTGGCCTGATAGGAAATAGCCGATATTCGGTATTCAGTTGTCAGTGATTTGATTGTCAAATAAAAATGCCGCCTGCTTTCGAGAAGGAAAACAGGCGGCATTCTTTGTTTGCTAATCACTGTTTACTGAGCGTCTCTTTCAACCGGCGGCACGGCTACTCCTCCCGCCAGCTCGCGTAAAAATTCGAAGGTATAAATGCCTTCCCCATGCCCGTCACTCCAGGTGAAATTGAGCGCATAGCGTCCCACTACGGTTGCTTCTTTAATATCCAAATCGGCTGAAATGATTTCCTGCGGCTGCAAAATGCGAAAGGGATTGGCCGGTTTCGGCTTGCTCTGCCGCGCTTCGTTGCACGAGGCACAAGGGCATTTCCGCCGCAAAAACTCCAGAGGATAATAGGAAACCTCGCCATCATCCCAGGTTATCTTTAACGTTTGGCGGTCGAATTTTTCAAGGTTTATTGGGATCATAAAACAACCTTTCAAAAGACAGTTACTTTTCGGACGAACTCTTCTGTAAGCGCCAGGAGCTATTCGCTTTTCAGAAACTCCCGTGAGTTGTCATTTGGAAGAATCTTTTTCAGCATCAAGATTATTCTCATTGCTCAAAAAGTTCCTTTCAGGATGACAGCGAAGTGGTGACTTAGGAGCGCCGATTAAATAACTTTCCCATTTGCATCGGGCTGTCATTCCCGCAGTCTTTAAGCGGGAATCCATTTTACGTCGTCTGGGTGCCCGATTAAAACACTCGGGCATGACAAATCAAGTGAGCAAGTTATTTAATCGGCATTCCTTAGCGAGTGAACTTCCAATTGGCAGAAGGTCGCTGAGTCATAAACTAATAATTCTATCTTTCGAATGCAACTCGCACAATTGACAGGTCATGTTAGAATGCCAAAAGTATCGCTGTCAAATTGTTCTGCATTACCGTCAGCCTTTGACAGAAACAACTTCAAAGGCTCGGATTTATCTGCCAAAACTTCCGAAATTTATTTGGCACATAGCTTGCGATAAGCAAGAGTGGAAGTGATGATGAAATCAATTTATTTTTGAACTCAATAAAAGGAGCAAGTATCATGTTAGTGAAATGGAATCCTCTTCCGGCGACGATTTTTAACGAGCTGGAAAAAGCTTTTTGGCGTGAAGCTGCGACAGAGTTTGCGCCGCGCGTTGACATGGTGGAAAACAAAGAGAAATTCACCGTGCGCGTCGAATTGCCCGGGGTGCAACGCGAGCACGTGAAGATCACACTCGAAAACGACGTGTTGAGCCTAACCGGCGAAAAGCGCCACGAGCAGAATAGCAAAGATTCGAATTATCACCTGCGCGAAACTGCTTACGGCAAATTCGAGCGCCGCTTCCGTCTGGGCAACAACGTTGACCGCGAACACCTCGCCGCCGACTACAAAGACGGCGTGCTCGAAATCACCCTGCCCAAAAGCAAGGAAGCTCAGAGCAAAGAGATTGCGATTAATGTGAAGTAAAGCCTTCATATTCTTTGATTGAAAACAAAAAGCCAGAGAATCCTCTGGCTTTTTGTTTACCATATAAAATAAAGGCAATTAACTTCTGTGTAACATTTTTGCGATTAAGCTTGACAATGATGTAACAATTTTTATTTTCAAACAGGGAAATGAGTAATTTTTGTCAACTTTACCTTCCAGAAATTAATCTTCATTAACACTTAAGTTGTAGAAAATAAGGTATCCTGGTAGAGTGAAAATATGCCCATGGGATTTCCTCATCTGATGAATAGCACTCACTCTTCATAGGACCTTTCTTTCGAATTGCATTGCCCTGACGATTTGATCGAATAGGTTTTTCTCAACTCCCATCCAAAATTCGTCGCCGGCGAACAAAATCTCTTCATCCAGTAGTTGCGTTTAAAGCGTAGGGAGTATTGGGAGGTTTAAAATGAAGTGTTTGCTTTCCAAGCGTTGGATGCTGGGCTTTTTCCTCTCGCTCACCGGCTCGGCGTTCGGCCAATCTGCGGTGTTTTATTTTCAGGCATATATTGAAGATAGTCAGCAGCGCCCCTTTGGCATTGGCGAAGAACAACGAATCACGGTCGGATGTAAAATCTATCGATCAGAAAATAGTGATGCCGCTTGCTGGCATGATACGTTTGTAACTATGGCTGAACGTGGCATCTTTGAGATTGCCATTGGCGCTCAGAAACCACTTAAGCTGCAGGACTTAATTAAATGTGCTGCCTCGTTTGGCAGGATCGTTGATAGTCTGTTTCTAGAAATTACCGTCAATGGCAACGTATTTAAGCCGCGAAAACGGCTCGGTGCTTCGCTTGTGGCTTTATATGCGCAACGTGCTGATAGCGTTGAGAATCTTTACGCCGGTAGTGTTTCTAATATTCATATCAGCGAAGATCCAGCTAACAAAATCCAGGCATCGAAGATTGATTTCGAAAAAGTAGTGGTGCCAAGAGCCAAACATGCGGAACAGGCGAGCGAGGCCGATCACGCCGAAATTGCTGATCGCGCAGGTCAAGCTACAAGCCTTGTAGATAAAGTCATTCGCGACAGACACGTTAATGACAAAGCCAGCATCAATCATTCGAAGATCAATTTTTTGGGTTATGTGCCACCGCCACCAGCGCCAGGCAGCATAATCGACAGTCATATCCATAGCAATGCGAGCATCCAGCATTCGAAAATAAATTTTGCCGGTTTTAATTCGCCGCCGCCCGCTGACAGCAGCATCCTCGGCAAACATATTCACTCAAATAGCATTAGTAACGTGCATATTCTGGAAAAGATCAACGCCGATAAAATAAACTTCGCGAATTTCGTAGTACCCAATGCCGAAAGCGCAGCTAGCGTAAATGGCGTCGGCGTGAGCGAAACTCCTGCCAAAAACCGGCTCTTACCTTTAGATCAAGATATCAGATTTCCTTCTACCGTGATGCCGCGCTGGATTGATAGTTTAGCGCAAGGAAAAACGTTCGAGCAAAAGCTGAAAGTCAAGAATGAAGTTCATGTTCAGGGACCAGTGATAATTAACAGCAGGCCGGGAAATGAAGGAATTAAGGATAGTCTCATTCTCAACGTTGATTTGCGCACCACAAAATCGATTCACAGCAACAAGGAAATGCGGGTGGGTCATGAAATCATGCTCAAAAGGCAGGAAGAATCGCGCAGTAATCTTGCCGGCCTTGCAATTTATAATGACACTATACCTGAGTATTCAGGTCGGATGGAAATCACTGATGTCAAGGAAGGCATTAGCATTTTAGGAACGAGCGGCCGGACCATCAATGCCATTGGCGATGAAGGTGCCAGCTTTAATCTTTCAGACAATGCGCTGACAAGCAAATACGCATTGGAAGTCAATTCTCGAAACAATCCTAAAAACAGCAACGCTCTTTCGGTCACAGGGTTTTCGAGCTTTCATGGCGACATTCAAGTCGATACCGTCATCATTCGAGAAAAGCTCCTTTACAAAGGCCGGGAAGTCGATTTGTCCGGTTTAGCTTCCGTTCAAGCAAATGTTAATGTGAGCAAGCCTTCCATGATGCAAACGGCGGGCTCGGCTCAGTTGTTGAATGGTAAAGCGCGCATCCAATTCGATTCCGAATTCAGCCGGCATTTGTCCGAACAAAATTTGCCCATTATCACGGTCACAGGCAACGGCTTTGCCGCGGGAGTTTTGCGTATCATGTCGCGCTCGCGCGAAAGCTTTGAAGTGGAATTACAACCCATACCCGGTTGGGAAGCTCATCCGACCGACGTTACTTTCGATTGGATCGCGGTGGCAAAATAGCTAAGAAAGGCGGTGAAAAATTCCATATGGGGACTAAACTTTTTGTTCTTTTCTGTGCAACTTCAGCTCTTTTTGCTCAAACCAAACTACCGCCCCACGCGTTGAAAGCAGCAGTGACCAATGCGATAGCAGGCGGTACACTGCACAGACCCGGCGAAAAGGAAAGACTGCAATTCACTTTTGGTTTGGCCTACGGGCCCGGCTCCCAAAGAACAGCTACCTTGCCGCGGGATTCAATGCATACGGGTTTGTTTACGGTTGTGCGTGAAATTAAAGGACAGATCAGTCTCGGAGGAGAAGTTATATATTTCACTTTGCCCCCAAATAGTACTATACGAAAACCTGTGCCAACTTGTACGGTTGCAGTTAATTCAAATTTCGCAAAAACTTTGACCGATGTAAGAGGCAATTTTTCGTTTAAAAATCTGCCCACACAAAAAGATTACAGGATAAACATTAACCGGAAAGCTCTGGCTTTGCTCCCGTTGCAGCCGCCGGTGACTATTGCTGATCTACAGGCATTGATTGTATTAATCGATAGTCTCCGCAACTGTCCGCGCAGATGCCCGAAAATTCCTCGGATGCAAGCGCTTGCTGCAGACTTAAATGAAGATGAAAGAATTGATAGCTTAGATAGCTTGGCATTAGTAAATTTTTTTATGGAAAAAAGGCCAGCCGGGCAAATTGGGACATGGCGCTTTTCCCCTGCAGATACTTGCGTGCCTGTTAATGATCAGCCGATAACTGGCTTGCGCATACAAGCTGCTATGGTTGGAGATGTTAATGCCAGTTGGTGCGCCACCCCAGCCTCTTGTTCGGACAATGAAGCTAATTTCGAAAAAATACAAAAAAATTTGGAACCGCAGAATTTTGTGCTCGCCTCAGGAGACACGTTTCGTTTATTTTTACCATTTGCACCGGATACTGTGGTTTCAGCGATGATGATGAAAGCGAATTTCGATTCCAACCACGTGCGGTTTTTATCGGCCCGTGTTTGCAAAACAACGACAGAATGTCCCGGCCTCTCCCAAGCGCTATGGGCGAGGCCGGGAGATTTGAGGTTTTTTTGGGCATTGACCAAACCCACTCGCGTTGCACACGCCGGTATTGAACTGGTCTTTCAAGCTCAAGGAAACACCGGGCAGGTTACCGAGATTTCCTTTAGTGAATTTTGGACGAAGGACAAAAACAGGCCGTTGCCGAAGTATCAAATCCGTTTTGCAGAAGAAATCAACTTGCCCACGCAATATGCGTTGTGGCAAAACTATCCCAATCCCTTCAATCCCAAAACTGTCATTCGTTATGAAATTCCGTTGCAGGGATATGAAATGGTGCAGTTGGCAATCTTTGATCTGCAAGGCCGATTAGTGAAAACTTTGGTGGAACAAGTACAACGTCCCGGCCGCTTTAGAGTGGAATGGGACGGTATACTCGAGCAAGGTCAGCCGGCGGCCTCGGGCACTTATTTTTATCGTCTGCGCACCGAAAAATTCGAAAAAACTCGTAAACTTCTTTTGCTGCGTTAGCATTGCACCTGTGTGGAGAAAGATCATGAAAGCGATACAACACCTTTTGGTTTGCCTCTGCGTGACAATGTGGGCTGGGATTCAAGACGGTTTAGCGCAAAGCCGCACTCTCCTTCGTGGCGCGCCTCCATGTGCTTCTTTTCCAGATACTACGATCGACGTGGATTCCGACACTTTTTCCGTGCCTTTATTCATCACGTGTCGCGGGTCCGTCACGAAACTGAAAAATTATACTTTATCAATGTCTTTTGACTCCACCGTCGTAAAGTTTGTTGGATGTGGCATCAACAGGACGATAACCGAATCGTGGGGAAAACCTCTCGTCCAAACCATTGGGAAAAGCGACACGGTTACGGTAAGGGTGGGACATGCCGATCTTACTGTTCCAATTGAATGTCTCGAACTGAATTTAGCCCAACCTTTGATCTATTTCAGATTTATTCCCAGAGGGCCTGCCGGTACAAAAACCACACTGCGGTTTTCTCTTTTCGAAATCGTAGACTGCACGGGCCGGTTTGAAGAAGCGCAAACCACCGATGGCAGCATCACCCTCATCAAGCGCCCCAAAGTTGGCGCGCTCCAATTGCGAGTCGACCCCGCGGTGGCAATTCCCGGCTCGCGCAACAATCAGCTGGCCATTCGGTTGCGCAACGATTCGACCGCGGTGTGTGCACTGCAATTCACTTTGCGTTTCGGGCCGGAAATCCAACCCTCGCCACAGCTTTTGACCTCGCCCCGCACTTCGGGCTGGCAACTGCGCGCAAATTTAATTGCCGACTCGTTGAAAGTTATTTTTTACCATCCCGACGGCGATTCGCTCACTCCCGGCAATGCGCCGATTGCCACGATTTTTTTCAACGTCGATGCTTCCGCGCAATTCGGCGATACCTCTTTCGTGCGCTTCAGCTCCGCCACTCTGGGCGATTGCCAGGCCCGCCGTCTTGCCGGCGTGGATTTGGTTGACGGATACGTCTTTTTCGGCTTAAAAGGCGATCTCAATGCCGACGGTTTGATCACCATTGCCGATTTGGTTTTGCTGGAAGACATTGTGCTCGGTCTGCGCACACCCTCAGCCTATCAATCCTGGGCCGGTGATTTGAATGATGACAAACTGCTCGATATTCTTGACATCTTCCTGCTCAACCAACTGATCGGCCCGGGCAGCGCGAATTTGTATCTGGCTTATGGCGATCGTTATATCGGATCGAAAAATATTGTGGCTTTGGAAGAGCCGGCCTGGCCCGTAAGCCTAAAACCCGGCGGCAAATGGCTGGGACTTTATTTGCGTTTGACTTTTTCTGAGGCCATGGCCTCTTTGCCTGAACTCACGTCCGCGCACCCCAATCTGCGCATTCGTGCCGCATGGCATGACAACATAATCGACGTGCTGATTTACGCCCAGGATAGCAGGGAATTCGCTGGTGGCCCGGAGCCTTTATTGACGCTGGCATTATTAGAAGGCCAGTCTGCGGGCGCAATTTCCGTTGTGCAGAAAATACCCGCCACCTCTCATGCTTTGGCAAAAACTACTTCTGCGGAAACCATTGCGAAATCCGGCACGGGCCTGGTCTTTTTGGGCAGCCATCCGAACCCGTTCAATGCACAAACCGTAATCGTGTTCGAGCTTGCCGAAGCCGGTGAAGTAACTTTGGAAGTTTTCGATTTGCTGGGCCGCAAAGTGCGCACGCTTGTGCAAGAAACCGTCGCTGCCGGCGAGCACGACCTAGTTTGGGATGGGACCAATGAACAAGGCGCTGCACTGCCTTCCGGCAGATATTACCTACGCGCCCGGCTGAACCAGGAGAGCAAAACCGTGTTGATGGCTTTGTTGAAATAAGATTACATGAAGGTGCCACGCACTTGAAAAGTGCGTGGCACTTTTGCTACGTATGCGCATTTTCGGTGAGAGTACGAGACGATGCCAAAGAAGAAACGAAAGAAAGTATTTATCTCGAAACGACAGAAGCCGAAAGAAAGCCCTTCAGCACCTGCTAACGAGGAAACTCTCCCTCCAAAACCTGAGAAAGCAAAAGACGTCATGCCTGCAACTCCGAAAAATAACAAAGAACCTTCAAGCGGACAGCAAAAGGTTGAAATTCCTACTGCAGATGAAGCCGCACCTGATGAAGATCGAGGCGGCAGTTCACCTCAACCGAAACTTGCTACTATTATTGACGCGCCTCTTGATAAAGCTAATAAGAGAATAGCCGCTGGTGGCTTTCAGTTGCCGGGATGGATTCAGTTGACGGTAGCCATATTAACTATTATTCAGCTAATAGATGCCTTGCTTCCAAGATGGGGACCTAAGATTTTTGGAGAAAATTTCTTTAAATTGGACCTTTGGCTAACAGTCGCTTTGGTGGTAGTAAATGTGCCGTTTGTATTTACTTTGATGGCGCTTAAAATATGGAAAAAGTACTATAAGGATGGAAAATCTAAGCATAGAACTATTTTGGAACTTTACGCTTTTTTGAAAGATTTGGCTCTTCCGATAGGTTTAATCGCAATAATTTTGTTCACACTTCATAAAGATTATACAGTTCCTAAATTTGCAAAGGCGAAAAGCCCTGAGGTATCACTGGCTTCTCATTCAACTTTTATTCCAACCATTGCGCTTTACAAATATGTGGCGAATAGCGATGATAAAAGGCTAATCACGCATGCGGTTCCCATTGTAATCAATTCTGATAAAGCTTTTATTGCAAAGGTCATTACAAAGGTTGGTGAAGCCGACAGTGTTAAATTTCGAGGCTTTATCGAAAAAACGCCGATGAAGCCTGGAGCGCCCCAGGACAGTTTTTTGCTTAAGTTACCAAAAGCTAATGGGTTTTGGAAAGAGCGCACACAAGGTGAGATACTTACTATTGATTTCTCCATATCGGATACGTTGAGTGGTTTCACTCAAAAATATAGCATAAGAGCAAAAGTCGAAATTTTAGAAATTTTGAAGCCTCCACCGCAACCGCCACCGAACATTTCCGAAGAATGTTTGCAAAAAATCAACGCCGCCAAAGAGAAATTGTCAGGAAATAATAATTGGAATGTTTCCATGATCATTCCTCTATTTCGGGATAAACATTGTCAATGGTGGGAAGATCACGAGCTGGTGGATGCATTCAAAAATCGCTTTAAAAGCTTTTTGATGAATGCCTCGCAGACAGCGCGCAATCAGGCTTATGAATTGTTGGGGCAAACATCCAACCGGCACGTGGCGGAAATTTTGCAAACAATATCGCAGGATCGCAGTCTCACCTCAATGCAGTCTGAGCTGAACCGGACAGTGCAGCGTTTACATGAACAATTGCAGCGTATACGTGAATAATTGCATTGAAAGATAATTTATTTGACCCGGCAATATTGACCTATAATGAAGGCGCTTATTATGACGGCTGACAAGCTTCGCATCTTCCTCCGGTTTTTATTTGCGCTAGTTATAGCCTTAACCCTGCCCATGCCGGCTCACGCACAGGAAGAAGGAGTAGATTGCCAGGAGGGCAATAATTCCTACAATAAAAGTGTTTCAGAAGCGTCTATGGAGGCTCTCGTTGATCGTGTTGCATTTTCAGATAGCTTAGACTTCGAAGAAGCTCTTGCTTCTTTGAAGCAGGCCATCCAAAATGACGGCCATGAAATAACGAAAGATCATTTACTGATTTGTATCGCTTCAAAGCGAAAGGCTCTTACGAGGTTTATTCTGCAAAAATTGGACGGGCCAACTGCAGATGACTTTGATTATAAAGTGCATTACAGGTCAAAAAATAATGATGCAATTTGCATCGTGGGCAAATATGATGCTGCCATTCCCCGGGGCAAATCATTTCGTTTGTGTGTCGAATTGGTGGGTATCGGAAGGAAAAAATTAGTGGATCAAGCTTCATTTACTAATGACGCTGTTTATCGCTTGACGATCGACACTGATGCTTCCGACACGAGCTTGCAATGGGAAACTTTCAGTTTGAGCCAACCGGGTTATACTGCTTTAATGATGAACTACCGTAACTTGCAGGAAAAAATAAACGGCAAACAAAAAGCTTTGGATGACACAACCGCAAAAATGCAAACAATACGCATAAATCTGGCCACCGTACGTGATTCACTGATCAAAACCGATAGTTTAAAGCAGAAGGCAGAAAAATCATTGAAAACGGAGGGGAATATAGTTTGGAAACTGGCGCCGCCCTTAGCCATAGTGGCTTTGGGCGGTTTGGGCACAAGCAAATTGCTTAAAACCGATGAAACTTACAGCCAATTTCTTAAGGGCGACAAAACTTATACTGACTACGAAAATCAAAAGCGCCAGGGCAGAGCCTTGACCTATTCCTCAGCAACGTTTGCTGCAACTTGGTACTTCGGGCAGGGATTTTTTGATTGGCCGCGCAAAAACCGATGGCTGTGGGCTCTTATTTCCGCCGTCCCTTCCGCAGCCGTGTACTACGTCAGTACGAAGTGATTTCGATCTCGTATATCATCAGGGAATGGACTATTAAAGGTCAGCCACTATGCGTTTATCCAAGAACGCTGTTTCGAAAATAACAAACCTGGGTGTTTTTTTTGTGTCTTCCGTAATTCTTTTTTCTCTATCCTGTGATCTTAATCTTCTCCCCGAAAAACCCCACAACCCTCCCGACCCCCTCCTCTCCCTCACTGCAAATCCCCGGCAGCTTTGTGATAATCTATTGTATGCCGATAGCTGCAAGGTCCAAGTCACGATCTCTCTAACCAAAGCGGGCCTGGAGGAGGGTCACAGCATTTATTTAGGTTATCAATTCGAAAACACAGATGATTGGTTCATTGCGCATCGTTTATCAGAGATTCAAATCGGGACCCCCCGTGACCTGATGCTGCGCCTGCGCCGGCGCAACAGATGTGCTGACGATAATGGCCTGGCCATTTATAACGGCACTACCGTCAGGCTCGTTGCGTTTGTCTCCAACAGAAATGACCTCGCCAGTAATAGGTGTTTCCAGCCCGAAAATTTTGGCACCGCCTCGCCGGTTGTTTCAATTTCCTTGAGCACAGCACTGGATGAGCCGCTGATGCAATCCAGTGACATCGGCACGGCTAAGGATTTTGAAATTTCCATTCCACAATCAGCCCTACTGGCCGCGGTTGGCAATAAGATACAGGTGGTGGATTTACGCTCTCCCAATGCCGCGGCACCGGATTTTGATTTCGGAGGCGAGGTCGATGATTTCGCCCTCGTCCCCAACGGCACTATAGGTTTGGCTTGTATCTCGAATAAAAAAGAACTGCGGAAATTCATTTTTGCCAACCAGACAGTGCGGTTATTGGCGGACTCTATAGAAAGCAACCCGCCCATGAAGCACGTCGCGATTACGGCTCGTGGCGATTGGGCTTATGCTATTGCCCCGGGGGAGGGTGAAATGGTTTATCTGATTCACTCCTTAGGAAATAACGAAAGGCTTTCGTGGAAGAAGTGCGCATTCGGCATTATAAATCCGATACATGTTGCTACCGGAGGGTCTTCCAGCCGCGGCTTTATTCTGAATGAAAACGCAATATTCGTGGTGGATACTGGCTGTGTTGTGCAAAACGAGATTATGCTGGGGCATGATTATATCGGGGGGAAAATAGCCGTTGCCGCTGACGAATCGTTTGCGGTGGTGAGTTTCAAAAAGCGCGGGCAGAAAAATTTGACCAGCGTTTTGTACGTTGATCCGAATTTTGGAAATGCGCCCACAGATAGTTTGATTCTCGGCGATGAAATCCAGGGCTTCGCCATTTCGGCGGATCAACGCTACGTGCTGGTGACGAATGTCAAATTTGAACCACAGAAAAATTTGATTGCCGTGGTAGAGCTCGATCATGCTGCAAAGCGTTTTGGCAAAAGCGAAATCATCCAAATCGCACCTTCCTCCAACTCCTATTTGCCCCGGCTGGCAGTGTCGAATTATGTTTTTGCCTACATTGTTTCCCGCGGTAACCCTCAAATCAATCGCATACGCTTCGATCTTTTGGGATCAGGCGCGAGGAATATGCCCGGCAACATGGCGATTCACTGAAGCAACAGCATGCGCCGGGTTGCGCGCCATCCTCCTGCTGCTACACGATAAATATAAACTCCCGAGGTGACACGGCGGCCGTGGTCGTCAAGGCCGTCCCAGGTGATCTCATAGTGGCCGGGCATTTGTATTCCCGCCACAAGTTGCCGTACGGTCTTGCCGAGGTTATCATAAATTTTTAGATCGGTATATACGCCTGCTGGCGCTGCGGCGGGAATATCGAAAGCAATGATCGTGGCGGGATTGAATGGGTTGGGAAAGTTTTGCAACAGCGCAAAAGCTTGCGGCAAAATGTTCAGGTTCAGTTCATGATCGATTTGGGCGGCTTGATCGGCAAGCTGGAGCAAGGCGGAAGACCCGGCCGGCCCCTCGCACGCAATCACCAGCAAATTTTCCCCGGCATGAAGATGCTTGACCAGGTCGAGCGTGATGCTCCCCCGTGAAGGAATTTGAAAATGGTTTTGCTCTTTTGTGGGTGCCGTGCTCAATTGAAACTGGACGCCGTTCAATTTCAAACGCACGGTTTCCAGGCCGCGATTTTGCAGGGTCAGATAGCGATCCAGCGCGAAGAAACCGATATGGGTTTCAGCGCCATCGTGCGCAGGCGTAAGCAGCGCAATGACCGGATCGCAAAACAGGGCATTGCCGCACACATCGATAACCTGAATGCCGAAGCCAAAGGGTTTTCCCGGTTGTATGGCGTCGATGCGAAAGGCAACGGTATGAGCGCCCGCCTCGAATGGCGCCACCAGTAAGCGGGCATTCGCAAGAATGACCGGAACGATTGCGGCGAGGCCGCTGCCGGCGTCTTGAAAAATACCTTCGGCAAAGTCGGCGGAGGTATTGAAACTACATGTGGGTGGATCTGCATCATCTTGATTAAGAATGACAGCGGTATCAGATGCTGCAAAGTCTTGTAGATCGCGGCAAAGAGCGATGAGGGTATTGGCGCCGCTCGTGAGCGGAACAATTGTAGAAAATGCCCTCCCTCTCCTTTCCACGTTTTTGCCATTAATCTGGCAAGCCAATTGAGCGACATTCAAACTGCTGTCTTGAATCGTAATTTCTGCTTCGACCAAAATGCTGTCTCTGCAAAAAAATGCTGCGCTATCTGCCGGCGCCAGGATTCGGACCAAAAATTTCTCTGGAAAGAAAAGTGTGGCAGTATAGGCGTTATTATCTTCGTTGCATTCGACAACAGCCTGCGCACCGGCGGTATCTTCATCGGCGATCACGGAAAAAGTCTGTGCGCCAAATGGAATGGCATTCAGGCGCAGGGCAAGGTCTTCAAACTGCCCGGGCAGGAGAGTTGCAGAAGTGCGGCGCATTCCAAGAATTTGAAGAGTGTTGCGCGTATCTCCAAGCAGAAATTTTACGGCGGTCCCAGGCGGCACGGAAGCAGACCCGCCATTCCCTACTCGTATTACCAATGTGGAGTCTGCCTCACGAAAACGCAGGAATGAAGGGCGAAGATCCGGCAGTGCTTGCAATCGCGGCTGGGAGGTCGCTTGGTTTGCGCGAAAAAGATTAAAGGAAGTCCAATAAGGCGCTTCAAAGGGAGGAATCAATCCATTCTCATGGACGTTGGTGACATGATAGCTATGTTGATTCCAAATTGAACGTGCACCAAGCCAATCCTTCTGAGCTGATTCATATACAAAAATGCCCTGGTCCGACAATCCTACCAATGGCCCCAGGGAAAGAATTTGATTTCGAATCGTCACGATTTCCGCCGCGCCATCATTGTCAATATCGGCGACGATGGGCATTTCCAAGAGCGTGCCCGAAGTGTTGGGTGTTTCGAATTTGATCGCGCCACTGCCGCCGTCGAGAATTCTCAAATGGAGCTCGTCGTTATAAACGACCTCCAGCACACCGTCGCCGTCGAAATCAAAAAAAGTTGACGAGGTCATCGACGAGCTCAAGTCTTGCGTCTCGATAGACCACTTCACCTTGCCATTGGCAGCTAAAATAGAAAGATTCCGCGCGCCGGCAATGCCGATTTCAACGCTGCCGTCGCCATCCAGATCGGCGAGTGTTGGCGCGCCGCCGATGCCGCCGCCCGGGATCAGAAAAGGTCCCCATTTGAGAGCGCCGGTATGCTCTAACGCATGAATCATGCCGAATCTGATTGCGACAATTTCGGGAAATTGATCCTGATCGAGATTTCCCACGGCGGCAAATCCATCTCCGACGGTACGATTTTGCCAGAATAGAGAGCCATCTGAACGGTAAACGGCGTTGCCGGTAATAATTTCATCGTCGCCTTGCAAATCGATATTGGCAACCACAGAAAGTGGGCCTGACACCCCGTTTCTGCCCGTGCCGGCTTCTTGTCCACGCGCTTTGAGCTGGCCGTTATGATCGAGTATTGTTGCGCCGATTACAATCTCGGGCCGGCCATCATGATCCAGATCTGCAATCGCGGCGCCGCCCAAATCTACACTGACCGGAGCGCTGAACCATTTGAATCGCCCATCATGCTCAAAGGCAATCAGCTTTGATCCGCCGTGTGCCACCGTGATGATCTCGATTAGTGAATCCCCATCAATATCTGCCGTTGCCATTTGCGCGCCGGCCTGCAATCGCAGTGACGGATCTGTAACTTCAAAAATGGTTTTACCGGAATCACCGGTGATGGCGCGCAGGATGCCGCGCGCAAAGCCGGCGTCGCCGGTGCGGTCTGTGGTGGTAACAAAAATCACCGCGGGAAGATCTTGGCGGTCGAGCCGCCCATTGGCATTGCTATCGTGCGAGCGCGCCACGAGGGGTGTTGAGATAATTTGGTTGGAAGCCGGCTCAATCTTGCTTTCAGTCCAACGCCATTGCAGCGCCGGTTTGAAACCATCGGGTGCCGGAAGAAGACCGCAAAGCAAGCCGGTGTGTGCGATATTATTCTTTTCGTTATTCTCGATAATCCGGTTTTGCGGATCAACGAAAGCATAAACCAAATTTCCTGCAAACGTTAATTGGCCCTTAACCGGAATTTCGAGTTCGACTTTTTGGCCTGCGCTTAAAGCCCCAAAATTTTCAAATTTTCCCAAAGTGAAATCATGATCTGGATCGAACATTTCATTTTTATTGCTATCTTCGAAAACAAGTATATCAAAAGGCGAATCTATTGATTGAATGCCTGCGTTCTCTACGAGTATCATAACACTACCGGAAACGCTCAAGGTTTGGCCGTCGGTAATCATTTTTGTCGCGTCGATTTTGGAAACAATAAGATCGACGTCATGCGGCCATGCGAACGCCTTGACAGAGGCGAGCAAAATAGCTGGAAGATAAAATCGTTTCCGCAGGAAAGAGAAAAGCTTTTTCATAATCATCACCCGAAGATTGCGCCAACGTGCCGTTTTTGTGGTGTAAGGCAGGTCTGTCAATGCCCCAATAAACTTTAAAGTTCAGGCCAGGAATTGTATACCACAACATTAAATTAAAAGATATTTGAAGAAAATCAAGAAGAGGTATGGCGATTGATCGTAAAGCGTTGATGGGCTTGACCGAATAAATTACAAACAAAAATATTGAATGCGTAATCATTTTTTAATACTTTCTTCAGGAATGAAATAGCGCAGGTATGTATGACTTGCATCTGCCTCAGGAACAATGCCGTGACGGCTTTTTTATCAAGGATGCGCTTTACAAATCTTCGCAGCAACCCACCTCGATGACAATTAGCTAACGATACTCATTCTATAATTGAGTACAGCCATGATTTCCATTTTTGCTTTCCAAAGCATTGGGAAGTTTCACCAGCCTTTTTTCCGCCGGAGAAATTTCTTTTTGTTGGTCTGGGTTGCCAGTGCGGCTGTTCAAAATGCTTTTGCCCAACCCCTCCGCTTCCAGGATGTCACCCATCAAGCCGGCGTTGCCGTGCCTATCGATCCTAATGGCTACGGCCATGGCGTGGCAGTGGCTGATTTCAATGGCGACGGCCTTTCCGATATTTATGTGGTTGCTTACGATACGGATAATTCTCTTCTCATCAACAATGGCGACGGTACGTTCACGGATCGCGCCCGGCAAGCCGGGGTTATTTCCGGCAGCCGTTTTGATCGCGGTGTCGCGGCGGCTGATTTTGATAACGACGGCGACGTCGATCTTTATATCGCTTCCGGAGCAGGCACGAACAAATTGCTATACGTGAGTGACGGCAAAGGCTCGTTTCTGGAGCGCGCCTTTGAGGCCGGCCTGCGGCTTCCCAATTTTCAGGGCCAAGGCGTTTCCTGGGGAGATTATGACAACGACGGCGATCTCGATTTATTTTTGCCGAGTTTTGAAGATCCCGCGCGGATGTTTCGGCAGGAAGCGGACCACACTTTCACCGAAGTGACCGAACCAGCCGGCATTATTCATTCTGATCACAGCGTGCAATCCGTGTTTTTTGATTTCGATCTGGACGGCGATCTTGACATTTTTGTCAGCCGCGGTGAAGGTTTTGCCAATCGCCTTTTTGTGAATCAAGGCAACGGCACTTTTCTTGATGAAGCGGAAGAACGCCGGGTCGCGGACCCGGATCCGCACGGGCAGGGTCTCGCCGTTGCCGACTATGACAGCGACGGCGATCTCGATGTTTACATGTCCAATTCCAATGGCCCGAACCGGCTTTATCGCAACAACGGCATGCGCTTCGAGGAAGTAGCGGATGCGGCCGGCGTGGATGATCACAGCCGCAGCCTGGGTTGCATGTTTGCGGATTTCAACAATGATGGTTGGCCGGATTTGTACGTGGGCAATTTCGGCCGCAATCGTATTTATCGCAACAATGGCGACGGCACTTTTACGGATGAAACCGACGGCTCGGGCGCAGACGATCCTAATCGTGCTTATGGCACTGCGGTTTTAGATTATGATAACGACGGCCGCGTCGATATTTTTTTCAGCAACTCCGGCCAGCCTAGCAATTTATTGCACAATGTCGGCGCGAGCCATCATTGGCTGAAAATCGCTTTGACCGGCAAAAATAGCAATCGCAACGGCATCGGCGGCCGCGCGGCCGTCACCAGCGGCGGCCGGCGGCAATTGCAGCAGTTGGTTGCAGGTTTCTCCATGGTTTCCGGCGGCGATTTGATTTTTCATTTCGGCCTCGGCGCGAGTGCGCACGCTGAAAAAATTGAAATCTTTTGGCCTTCGGGCCAACGCGATATTTTGAGCAACGTCCCGGTTGATCGTGCGCTCAATATTCTCGAAGGCAGCTATGACATTCCCGCAGACACCACCGCGCCGCAGCTTGCCGATATCATGGTCGAAACCAACAGCAATAGCATCGCCACCACCAGTTGGATGACGAACGAGCCCGCCACCGCACAAATCGAATATGGCTTGACCGCGAGCTATGGCAGCCAAACGCCTCCCAGCTCCGAACTCGGTTTGCATCATACCGTAAGGATAGCCGGATTAATGGGAGAAGAGCGTTATCATTTTCGCGTTCTTTCTCAAGATTCCTCCGGCAATTTGGCGGTTTCAAAAAATCAAAATTTTGCCACAACGCCTAACGTTTTTCCGCCGATCATTCGCTTCGTGCAAGTGCAAAACCTCGCCAGCCGCAGCGCTGAAATCACATGGCGCACGCAGCAAAAAACCCTCAGCGCGGTCGAATATGGCACAACCCCGAGCTACGGCTTACAAGCGCCCTCTTCCTCACAAGATTTGCAGCATCACGTCAAATTATCCGAACTGAATCCCAGCACCAAATATTATTTTCAAATCACCGCGCGCTATGGCCGAAATCAAATCGCGCACTCCCGTGGATATGCGTTCACAACTTTGTTTGAACCGGATACGACACGGCCGGTGATTCAGAACGTTTCAGCGCGCGATTTAACTCCTAGCAGCGCGAGCATCACTTGGGATACGGACGAGGCCGCAACTTCGCAAGTGGATTACGGTATTGACGCAAGTTATGGCCAAACGCTCAACAACGACGCTTTGAAAACGCATCATGAAATCGCGCTGACTTCCCTTCAGGTTTGGCTGTGGACGATCGTGAATGGCGAATATGTGGGCGGCCTCGATCTCGGCCGCTGGAGCGGCAGCAGCGATCCGGTTGCGGGCGACGCCGTCAGCGTGGTTATTCGTGAAGAAGCAGACGCGAATTATTTTGATTATTACATTAACGGCCGTTATTCCGCCACGGCCGTGGATTATGCCAAGCATTTTCCGCGCTCAGATAATTGGTACGCCGGCGTGTTCATGCGCGGCGAAGCCGTGCATGATGAGTGCGATGATTTCAGCGTGACGTACGCATCGGGCGGCGCCGGCAATGCGCTCATGATTGCAGACAAGCGTGAAGTGCAAATTTTGCCGCTGAAATTTGCGCTGTCAAATTATCCCAATCCTTTCCGCGCCGCGCAAGGCACGCGCTTTCATTTGCAACTGCCCGAACCCGTTGAACTTCAGGTGACGATCTTCGATGTTTTGGGCCGTGTGGTAAAAGAAATCGCAGAGGGAAATTATGCCGGCGGGGTGCACGAATGGCATTGGCGCGGCGACAATCAAACCGGCCAAAACGTCGCGCCGGGGGTTTATATTTTGCGCAGCCGCCATCGCCGCGCGGCTGATCCGGCCTCGACACAGTTGCTGCAACGAATTTTAATCTTGCCGTAAGCCGGAGAAAAATCGCCAAAAAAATTCTTGCTTCTCGCACAGATTTTTCTACCTTATGAAGTTGTTCCACTGCCGGGGTGGTGGAACTGGTAGACGCGCTGGACTCAAAATCCAGTGGGAGCAATCCTGTGCGGGTTCGAGTCCCGCCCCCGGCACCCTTTCTTATCATCGCAGATTTTACTACCTCCCACCCTATTCCGTAGCGCAGACTTCCAGCCTGCAAACTAAGGCAGGCAGGATGCCTGCGCTACGATTATCTTCGCGGTCACGATAGTTTTTCGAGAGTAATATGATAAGGCCAAATGACCTTATCTTAGCAAGATCATCTTGCCCGTCAAAATTATTCCCCCTTCTGCTTTTAGCCGGTAGAAATAAAGACCACTTGCAACAACCTCTTTTGATTCTTTCGTTCCGTTCCACGTGAACCAATGCCTTCCTCCGGCAAGATTGCCTTCATAAATGGTAATGATCTCTTCACCGCGAACATTATAAACCTTGAGCGAAATGGAGGAAGCAATCGGAAGTTCCACGCGAATGATCGTGATCGGGTTAAAAGGATTGGGATAGTTTGGCCCTAAAGAAAATTTTTGAGGAAGCGCTAGTGCTGCAAGCTTTTCTTTTACTTTATCTTTCAATCCCACCACGGCCTGGAAGCGTTGGCGTTTGTTAACTGGTATGAACAAGTATGATGAGTCCTGGCGTAGATCAACGCTTTTAATATTATCTTCATCAATAAGAAATACAGCAAACCGGGAGGGAATGCGCCCAACGCCTGAAAAAGTCATTCGGGTTTTTTGGAGGCGAGTGGCATGCACCTCAAACTCCCACGTTTCGTCGTCTTCAAATAGCGGGCGAAAATCAGAAATAAAAGAGCTGTAGTCTGCATCCCATTGTGGACGGTGAAATGCGATTTCGGATGCGCCCGCAAGCGCTCGGGGTTTGCGAAGATCGAGCGGATCAAGCCCATTACTGGACTCCGATGCGATTCCGAACGAAGCTGCAGAATCGGAGAACGTATCTGTGGACAAACCTATGCGGACACTCCAAAGTATCCCTTCCCTCCCTTCCGCATCGCCTGGTGTGGAATAAATAAGCCGATATGGAATTGTGAGAAAATCAATGCCCATGGGTTTGAAAAAATAGTATCCCACATAGGGCTTGAACGAAGAGGAAGAGACGAAACCGGCGCCGTCAACTTGATAGGAATAGACGGGCTGGTTAAATCCTCCATTCGCTTGCTGGATATTTTTCCACAAGATTGCAGAGTCAAATGGATTTGTGATGATGTTCCAGCCGTTATGCAGGGGAATCTTAACTTCCTGTTGGACATTCAGCGGTTCAGTTGGAACTGTGGTGTTGATGATGAGCGGCCCCTTGTTGATAATCCAAAATGCGCGCCCAAGCGTGAATGCGAAATTTGTACTTCCATTGAATTCAACAAAGAAATTGCTTGACTGCCCGTTATCCCAAAACACCTGCCAATCAACACCGTTGGTGCCGGCCAGAAATTCATTCACCGGCCTCTTACTATTTCCTGGCAGGCCAATGAGCCGGTAGTCTGAGGAGGCGTACTCCAATGGTGTCGAGTAGGATGGGAAAAAAATAGTGTCCCGCAAGGTGTAAGAACTCGCATACTGCACGACGTTGAATGAGAATTGGGTTGAAGTCGAATCGTCTTTATCATCTGAAGCGGTGACGGTTATAGTCGTCTCGCCGGCGGTTACCGGGACGATGCTAAGGACATTTCCCAAAGTGCTGGCTATTGCGACGGTCGTTTTGCTGGAGTTTGCACGAAATTTCAGAGTATCGCCGTCTGGATCATAAAATACCGGTGGCGGCGCCGCCAGATCCCGGGTAAAGGGCGAAGCGCCAAGCGTCCAAACCTGGGAGGAAATCGAATTGGAGATTGCAGGCGGGCTGTTCAATTCAAAAAAGAAACCCCCAAAAAGCGAATACCGACCGTTGCCAGATTGCCCACTTTGGAGAGGATATTCTACCGCGCCAATCACGGAGAAAGTATTTGAGCCCGCTCTGCCACCGGCCGTGCTGAAAGTAGAAGGTGAAACGATGACCTGGGCGTTGCCGAGGTTTCCGTGAGCGCCAAATAAGAGGCACAAATAATAAGTTATTGGACGAAATTGTGAACGGATCATTGCCATGCTAACGATAGTTTGAGTGCTCGTGAATATTTTCGGTGGTCTGTTATTGATTGCTGTCCTGCTCCTTGTTCTGAGTTGCACTTCTAGGTGCACGCAGATTGGGATCGCCATCCGCCCAGGGAGCGCGCTCAAGCCGCGACCGCTCGTAACCGAGCCGTTTAGCCACCAGGCGATAAGAAAATTCTACGTTGGGATCGCCATCCCGAAGCTGAATGGTGAAAGAGGTGGAAGTGCGCTGGCTCACATAGAGCTGCGCATCACCATAGGCCTGAACAAAGACATGATACGATTCCGCCAGGTTAACCGTTTCTGCAAAAAGCTGATCAATGGGGACGATCGCTTGTCCGTTTTGCAGGCGCCCAAAACCGTAATCCGCGAACCAAACTTCACTTGCTTCTTCGGAGTAGAGCGAACGTGCGCCTTGTGACGTTGCAACGATCGCATTTTTGACGCCGCCGGCAACGGCCAAAATGCCTCTGGAAATGAAAAGCCCCGGTTGATCCGCAGGCACGGAAACACGAATGCCCTTGCTGGAATTTCCATTACCGATAAAATCCGCGGCGTAGCCGCTGCCATTGGTTATGCCTTCTAATGCCACACCGGTGTTGTTGGCATTGGCAATCTCAAAGGAGCCGGCTGGGCCAGCGCCACTATTGGTAGAATAAACGGCCGCAACGTTATTGTTGCTATTGGTTAAGATGCGAAGAGCCGCCGCTGTGCTCGCCGAATTGTCGTTCTCAAAATATCCGGCCCGGCCCGTGCCTTTGTTCGTCACTGCGAAAGCATTATTCGTTGTGGAAACCGAATCACTGAAGGGCAGCGTGAATCGCCCGCCGGTAGCGGAAATCGTAATGGTGTTGGTTGCATCATCCGAAGCAATAGTGATATTGCTGTTCCCGGCAATCAAGTTAAGATTGCCGCCATCGTTGCTGACATTATTGATACTCGAAATCAGGTTGGGTGAAATCTTGTCTGTAGTAACTGCGTTTGCCGCGATCATGATGCCGGTGACAGCATTGGCCTGGCCCTCATTTAGGTAACGCCCGTCAGTAAAATTTGTGTTGAGAACAACCGAGTCCGCCGCCACATTAAGGCCTTTCCCGACATTAAGATTTATCACCACGTCGCCAAAATCCCCGCCACCGGTTAAGCCTGTTCCCGCACTCACTCCAGTGATATCTCCGCCATTCGTTCCGGGAGTTGCAGAAATAGTCAACATATTGTTCTCTGATACGACGGAGACATTCGATCCGGCTCTGATTGTGACTTCATCCCGGAAGTCATTTATGCTTTTAACGACTTGCCCGCTCGCAATCCTGGCGGCAGTCACGGCATTATCCGCTAGGGTTGGGTTGGGATAATTTCCGCTTAAATCCCCACCGGCTTTTCCACCTGGAGGCAATACAACACTTGGCGCTAATTTACTTTGGGTAATCGCGCCGTCCTGGATATTATTGCTTTTGATGGCGTTATTGGCAACGCCGTCCGCCTGGCTCGCCCGGAAGGCAAAAGCAGCGCTCAGGAAACGAAAACGCGGCATCATCTCTGAATCGTTGCCCACTTTTATTCCCAGGTACCGCTCACCGGCTTTTGTAAACGCAGTGTCCGGAATGCCGGCCGCTGTGTTTGCGCCCAGTTGAACACTAAAGTAACCTTTGGCTACCGTCACAATTTGTGACTCGGTCCACAAGGCTGTAGAAGGTGTACCGCCGATTGGCGAGGAGTAAATCGAAAACGTTATGGTAACGTCGCCCGAAAGCGCAGCCCCGGCCGCGGTCAGTCTTCCTTGATAACTGAGAAGCCTGGGTACTTGGGCCTGCAGAATGCTGCCGGCCCAAAGAAGTGCGAATATCACGGCAAGAGTTGGCTTAAATTCCCGAGACATAATTTTCCCTCAATTCTTTTAAGAAGTTTGGTGGTTAATATCTCACCGGGGGTCTTCCGGGAGGCGCAGGAAATTCAACCTCGACTTGTGAAGCTGTTTCGGGTTTCAGTAACACCGCCGCTATCCCGCCTGCAGCCCCGGCCGCGCCGGCTACGATCCAGAGCCATTTCTTGTTACCCTTAGGAATAGCATAATGAGGCAGCTTCCACTGATCCAGTATTTTGAACGCCTCGTCTATTCTGACGGCAATTCCCTGATCGGTCTCTTCCTTTGTGACAATACCGATCAATTTATACTCGTCATTCAGCAGCGCGCCTCCGGAGTTGCCGGGAGAAACTGCATCACCTGAAAATCTTAGGAAGGCGCGGTCGGTGGAGCGAATTTCTCCAGAGGAGAGTTCCCATTCCCGGCCACGAGGATGGCCAACCGCGATGATCTTTTCCAATTCGCTTGTTTTGGACGGATCGGCTATCTTAAGGGGTATGATTATTTGGTTTGGCATTTTCTTCGCGTCAACATAAATAATACCCAGGTCCCGTTCCCCATCGTATTTTTCAAAGATTGATCCGCTGAATCGTTTGGTTGGAAGTTCGCTAAACCTCACTTCTATGCTATCAGCATCATCAATTACGTGATAGGCGGTTATCATATATATCTTATCATTGTCCATATAGATCACGACCGCAGCACCGCTTTCGACGACATTGTCTGGCTTGGCAGCCCTGATTTTCGCCACCCCGTGTTTAGCCTTAAGCTTCGGGTCAGCAGCATGAAGTTTTGAGTACGCGATCATCAACAGCGAAGCGCAAATGCTCGCAAGGATGAGACGCGCAGGTGTTGAGCTCGAGCCCATTTTAGTTTCTCATTTAGAAATCATCGACAATTTCAATCCGATAAATAATGGCTAAAATGATCGAAAGAATTGGAAGGCCCAATGCTGCAAGTATGGTAATGATTTGATTGGCGCGAAGCCATTCGGCGTAAGTTGGCAATCGTGAGTACATAAAGGATTCGGCGCCGGTTTTCAACTCTTCGACCTGCCCTTGCAGCACGACCTGAATACGGTCTCCAATATATAACCTCTTGATGCGGAATTCCCCAAGCCCACCCAGCGTGAGAAAATCACCCTCTTCTATGCTGACCTCCTTTCCATCTATTTCAGAAAAGCGTATAAGCCCATTGCCTTGAATGGTGGTTGTTCTCTTGTTGTTTTCTTCCTTGGTGAAATCAATTTTCGAAATGGCAATACTCTTGCCCAATATGAGAGGCTTGATTTCCGGCAGCGATAAGGTGAGGTTGAGGGATTGCTCCCGGTCGTTGAACTCAATCTCGCGCTGTGCCGTAACCATCCGAAAATTGTATGCGCTATCGTTGTCATTTAGAGATTCGACCTGGCAACCGTTACACGAGAGCATTAAAGTGTCATTGGTTTCTATCGTTCCGAAAACTTCCGCACGGAGAGCGTTTATCCGGAACTCATTTTGATTCGCCCCTTTCGTAATGGTAATCTGCGCGCCCGGTTGAAAGGTTAATGTGGAAAGCTTGAGATAGCTGCTTTGTACCGCCACATTCCATAATTCCAAACCTGGGAGCTTCCTCATCCGCAGCGGGCTTTTCAATTGAAGCGTTCTCCAACTATTTGCCAGATCATTGCGGAGATCATTATTTATCGCCCGCTCTATGCGTTTAAAGGATAGCTCCAGGTCATCAAGATGGGAAATTCCCAGGAGCGGAGTAGCGATAGAATGAACCTCCCACTTTTCGTCAATCACAAAAGAGATCTCGTCTGTGGCAAGCTTAACAACCACTTCGGTGGACCAAACTTTTGCCACACACAAAAACACAATGAGCAGAACGGAAAGCAGGGTTGCAACAATCAGAACGGCGCGAAAATTTTTAACTTTTTGGTGTTTGTTGACTCTCGCGAGCAGTTCTCTTGCCGGCCGATTTTTCACATCTTTTTTTAGAATTTCCACCAGCTTGGTCTTCGCCTGTTTATACCTTTTTTCCAAAATGAGTGTGGTTATTTCCTCAAATTCTTCTTCAGAGCCGGTAATCTCTTGATCGACCTCGCTCTTATCAGAGTTCAGTAATTTTTTTGACCCTAGGCTCGAGGCGGTCTTCAATTCCAGTCCTTACTTTTCAATGATGGGATTGTGATAGAACGTGTATGTCCGTTGTGGCCCGCCGATACGATTACGGTAGCGGCAATCTATTATGAGTTTATACCAACCGGGACTTTGGTCAGGCAAATTTAATTGAATAGAAAATGGCGCCGCTCCAAAGACCTCTCGAATTTGGTTTACCCACATTGGCGTCTCTTGCTCTGGAGCATAAAGCCTAACCTCAACCTTTCTCAAGGCCTCTTGCGCGAGTAAGTACACGCTGTAGTTTTCAATCACCGGGGGAAGCTCGTGATGATAGACCAGCAACGGCACGATCTCACCTGAGCCGCTCCGATCCTGGTTCAATCTGGCAACAAAGCCCAAATGGTTTGGCTTCAATCCCAATGGCCGCAACACTTCATCTGTAGGCCAGGGCTGGAATTCCTGCCAGCCTGGTGACCAGTTATGTTGCAACGGTTTCATTTCATAAAATTCGTGCCCCTGGAGTTCTTTTGCCGAAATGTAGACTTGCGACTCAGCGGTGGTATAGAATCTGATTTTCAAATTAACATTAGTGTCCAAATCAACCTTTTCGATGTAACTGACAAAAGATAGAAGCTGGAGGTCTTGGGCGCCTACACCGATAGGCCTTCTTCCCTCTTCGCGGTTGCCTCTATTTTTATACTCAAACGGATCTTGGGAAAACAAATCATTGGGGAGGGTGTTGAGGAGAGCTGCCAAAGTCAATGTGTGCAGAACGCTCATTGGCAAATCCGTTAATGTTTACTTAACGATGAAATTGCATCGAGCCAATTTAGGTTTAGGGAGTCTCCCCATTGCTCTATAATAGTAACAAAAAAGTAACAATTGAGAGCTAAATACGCAAGACCAAAATGCCGGAAGTTCCAAGATACCTGGGAGTAATTCCATGCGGATTCGAGTCCGGCACGATGCCAGGCGAGTCAATCTGGCTCGTCTTTTTTGTTTGGATTGGCGCCGTCGCTGTTCAGTTCCAAGAATTCTTGTCGCAAGCTGGCATCAAAGTTCAGCAAATTATGCCCGGCTTGTGCCGTAATCCACGCCGCACAAAGCGAAGCAAAACTCCCGCTCCGGGCAACAGACTGAGTTTTGATCCAGGCCGCGAGAAACGCGCCGTGAAAAACATCGCCGGCATTCGTGGCATCGACAATATTTTCGCGCAAAGCGGCCGGCACACGGAGACACTCTCTTTCTTGCAAGAACATGCTTCCCTCCCGCCCCAACGTTATTCCTGAAATGGCGACCCCGCAATCGGCTAAAAGGTGCAGCATCTTTTCTGGCTGCAGCGCAGGATCGAGCTGCTGCATGAAGTCATCGGATACAATCACGATTGCGCTGCCCGCAATCAGCTCTTGCCAATGTGGCCGCAAGCTGCCGAGATCGAAAAACAATTTAGCGTTTTTGCTTTTCGTCGAATTTTTCAAAGCGAGAACCAAAGCAGCATCCCGCCCGTCGCAATAAAGCCATTCTGCTTCCGGCGAACGGGCGAGCATGTGTTCGTACGAGTCGTAATGATGATTCGGTTGCGATTGCAACAGCACGGTGCGAGCGCCGGTTTTACGATCGACTAAAATAATCGCTTCCGGCGTGAGAGAGGAATTTTGGGTGGGAGATTCTTCCTCAAAAAAAATTTTCATGCGCTGGAACTGCGCCTTCACAAAAAGCGCATGCGGATCGTCGGCCAAAGGCAAGCCCCAATGCACACGCAGGCCAAGAGCCGCCATGGTCATCAATCCCACTGCGACCGGCCCGCCAGCTTGCTCCGAACTTTCCTGCACCACGAGCTTTTGATTGGGCTGAGGAAATTTTTTCAAAAAAAGAATACGATCGTGCGTCACCAATCCAAAACCCAGGCAGTCAACTTTTGTCATGGCGATTGAAGGTTTAAAAGCAATCGTTGTGCATTTAAGGCAGAAGTGTAGCGCAGTCACCTTGACTGCAGGCAAAGATGCCTGCGCTACTCCACTCACTGAGGGCCGGCCTTTCCATAAAATGCTTGCAACAACGCATCACTAATGCCCATCGCGCTGAAGCCGCCGTCGTGAAAAAGATTTTGCATCGTCACTTTGCGGGTGAGATCGGAAAGCAGCGTGACGACGTAATCGGCGCAATCCGGCGCAGTCGCGTTTCCCAGGGGGGAAATTTTTTCGGCAAAATCATACAACGCATCAAAGCCTTCGATGCCGCTGCCGGCCGTGGTTTTGGTAGGACTTTGGGAAACGGTATTCACGCGCATGCCGCGTTTGCCAAGTCGGGAACCGAAGCTGCGCGTGATGCTTTCCAGCAGCGCTTTAGCATCTCCCATATCGGAATAACTCGAGAACGTTCTTTGCGCGCCGATGTAGGTCAAAGAAACGATGCTGGCGCCGTCATTCAGCGCGCCGGATTTCAACCCTTGCGCAATGATACGATGCAAAGACATGGCGGAAACATCCAGAGTCTTATGAAAGAATTCGTAATTCAAATCGTCATAGGGCCGGTCTTTGCGCACGTTTTGCGACATGCCAATGGAGTGCACGATAAAATCGATTTTACCGATCTTTTCCAGCACCTCATTAAAAGCGGCTTCAATATCTTCACTCGAGCTGGCATCGCAAGTAATCAAAGGCGCATCGCCGCACAGCTTTGCCAGCTCTGCGATCGTACCCAGGCGAAACGCCACTTTTACATTCGACAATGCAAAGCTCGCTCCTTCGCGATGGGCGGCCAAAGCAATATGCCACGCAATGCTTTTATCATCCAGCGGCCCAAAGATGATGCCTTTTTTGCCCTGCAACAAGCCATAACTTTTTTGGTTCATGAGATAATCCTCTCCTGCTTTCTTTTTGCCGTTTGCCTTTTTCTGTTTGCTTTTTGAATCATGCCCCATTTGCCTCTTTGCTGCACCTTTACTTCCCCTTTCGCCCCATTAAAGATGATCACAGGTTCATCTCTACGAGCAAAACGTGACCTTCTGTTCTCAGCGTCCTCGCATTCTGTAATAAGTCCCTTTGCCCGTCGAGCCGATGCGCTCCAAAATTTTCTTCTCTTCCAACTGCCGCAAATCTTCCGAGGCCGTGCGCTTTTTGACTTCGACCAATTGCTGATATTCCTGATTGGTGATGCGGCGGCGTTTCTTGACATGAGCCACCGCTTTTAATTGGCGCTCGTTGAGGCCTTGTTCGATTAAAAAATCTTCGGTGAAAACGTCCTGTTTCAAAATCAACATCAAGCCTTGTTGCTCGCGCCATTCCGGCTCGGGCAGGCCGATCTTTTTGCATTCTGCGATGATGCGATTGGTGCCGCTGCCCCACTTCTCGATCAAGCCGGCTTCATAAAACGTCGCGCCAATAAGTTTATTGCGCAACACCGAGCGGTGCCGGCGCCTGAGATCATCAATCTGCAAATCCGGCGGCAAGCTGCCCGGATTCCAAATGATCAACTGTTCGTCGTAAATGCGAATTTGAATTTCCGCCGGCACGGCGTAATCGCGGTGGCAAATGGCGTTGAGTAAAGCTTCGCGGACGGCTTCAAGCGGATAGTTCCAAACTTCTTCGCGCTGCGGCTGGCCGGTGATGACTAACTTTACGGTGAGATGCTTTTTGATGAAAGCGAACGCCGCTTCCACTTGTGCGAACAAACTGCCGGTGATTTCCTGATCGTCGATAATCAGCGTTTCGGATTTGAAGCGGCCGGCCTTGATGCGCGCATAGGGGAAAAAATGCTGCGGGTCGGCGGCAAAGAGCAACAAGGCCGCGTGCGTAACTTTGTTGTTGATCAGCAGCCCGTGCTTTTCCAAAATATCGGCCAGCCCGGTGCGTGCGAGCGCGGGACGTGCGCGTTTGGCATTCGCGCTTTGCAGAAAAGCCTGCACTGCCGCCATATCAAGATCTGCCAACGCGGCTTCGCCACGCGGCAAAGCATCCCAACTCTTGCCGAGGCTTTGAAAATGCAAACGCGCAATCTCCGCCGAGGACAGCAAATAATTGGAATTGCCCAAACGCTGATAACACCGGCCTGCGATCGCGGCCGGCTTCACAATGGCTTCTGCGATGCGCAAGACGGCATAATCCTGCCCGCCGGCCTGTTGCAGTTCCCATTCGGGATGCACCACCGGCTGGAAGCTTTGTCGAATCTGTTGCAGCCATGCGTGAACCGTTGCCTCTTTCGCGCCGGCGGAATTTTCAATGGACAGAGCAGGCAACGGCAAAATCATGACGCCGCCCGAGGCATTGGCGAACGCGCAAATCGTTTCCAGGCAGGCTTGATCGAATCGTTCCGGACGCGCGAATTGCGCGGATTCGGCGGCATGCAACAGTTCTTCAATCGTCATATTTTCTGCGTCCGGCGCGAATGTTTTTCCAGATTCAGGGGTGCAAAGCTTTAGCTTTGCAAATTTGCGGTGCAGAAAAATCGCTTCTGCTAAATTTAACCGAGAGTACAAGTTTAGCCGCCTGAAGTCATCATGTCATTCTGGAAGAATCTTTTTGAGCATTTAGTAAAATGTCCAAATGCAGAGTATTCCCAGTTCTGAAAAAGATTCTTCCAGAATGACAGGCCGCCCGTGTTGTCATTCGAGGAAACTTGTGATGGGCGAGCATAATCGATAGTCCCTCACAGGATTCCATTCTGAATGACAGGGCTAGGGGATTCAACTTCAAACGGCTAAATTCTTACAACCGAAATTATTTCATAAAACGATACCCGCGCAGCGCGTCTTGGTATCTCGTCGCAAGCTGATTCACTTCCACGACTTGCAAAAGCAACTGAATCTTTTCCCGGCATTCGGTCTCTTCTTTGCCTTGAGAGAGCAAAGCTTCAAGAAACATTTCAAGGGCGCGCTGATATTGCGCCTTCGCCTCGTCAAGTTGATGGCGCAAGCGATGCAGCTCGGCTTGTTCGAAAAAGAGCGTGGCTAACGCTTTCATTTTTTCGAAATTGCCAAGCAATTGCGCCAGTGTAGCGGTTTCGAACCTCATCGCAATCTGCGCCTCCATGCCCAGCAACTCGCCAAAGGCCTTCTCGACCTCCTGCTGCGCCTGATCATAGTGCTCCTGCTCTTTAAGCTTGAACAAGCGCGCCACTACCGCTGCGAGCTGCTGGGTCATCCGAAGAATGTAGTCGCGTTCAATCATGACTATGGAATTTAACCGGCCAAAAGCTAAAGGCAATCATCATTTCAAAATTCATTTTGAAAATGGTTTTCTGAAACAGTATCTTGTTCCAAAGTAAAATGTCATTTGTAAGAATTTTTTTGAGCATTCAGTACAGTTCTTGCATCGAAAAAGATCCTTCCAGGATGACAACGAGGTGTTACATAGCGCGCGAACTCCCAATTCACTTTCATTCTTTTCTGCTGATCTTTTTGACGGTCGGGCTGCCGGTGATGATCTACACTTTCGGGCTTTTTGATGTGCTGTTCAAAACCCGGCTTGGACCCCTTTTCGGCAATGACCCTTACATTCTTGTGCCGCTGATTGCAGGACTCTTGCTTTATCTGTTCTTTGCTTTGGCATGCGTGTATGGCCAATCTTATCTCGCCACCGGTTTCAAAGCTTTGGGGCTATTGGTCTGTGAATTTGGGTTGGTCGTCATGGTGATCCGGCCGATCCTGTTTTTCATGACGTATTATTCGTTGTGATTCGTAGAGGCGTAAAACGTAATGCAGCAATAGCCGCAACCGATCGATCAAAGGCAAAACGATTTAGGGCAAAACCATTTGATTCTGTTTTTAATGCGAAGGACCGGTTATAATACCAAAGGATTTAAAGCAAAAGGCAAAATAATTAAAGGCAAAATCATTGAACCGCTTCTAATAATTTTGACTTCAATGGTTTTAACTTATACCTTTTGCTTGGCCTTCGCATTTTTAATTGTTTTGCCCATAATGGTTTTGCCTTTAAAATCTTCGCGGGCATCACAGATCACGCATTACGTTTCACGCCTCACGTTTTACGCCTCATTGCGCTTGTTTGCCTTTGGGCCGCAACTCCGTTGCTGTCACTTCATGCTGCCACAACAGCTTGCCCTGATTGTCGTAACATTCCATCGTCAACTTGCGCTCTTTGCGCGGGCCTGCGAAGCGCAGCAGGCCGAAATTTCTTTTGCCCGCCACCAGCGTGCCTTTTACGACCGCAGGATTTTCTTTGACACGATTGGCCGCATACGTGCCGCTCGTCAAGGGCGAATTGGTGTATTCGTACAAAGGATAAAAATTGGGATCGTCCAAGCGGATCAATTCCGTGCGATGCACGTCGCCGGAAAGAAAGAGCACGCCCCACACGTCGTTGGTTTTGATCCAGCTCAACAGATCGGCTTGCTCATGTTTAAACGCGCTGAAGCTTTCGTCTCCGATTTTCGGATTGAGCAATTGATTGCCGCCGGCGATGATTTTGAAAGGCGCGCGGCTGAAGAGCAGCGCCTCTTTCAACCAGCGCATTTGTTCTTTACCGAACATGACTTTCTCGGGAGAATCCGGATAGCGGTCGGGCGAGCGATGATAACGATCGTCGAGCATGAAAAAATCGACATCGCCCCAGGTAAAATTGAAAAACACGCCGGGCACTTCTGCGCTTTCAAAAGGCGGATTGAGCCAGTAATCTTGGAATATTTTCAGGGATTCTCTTTTCATGCGATGCGTCCAATCGGAATTGTCCGGGCCGTAATCGTGATCATCCCAAATGGCGTAATTGTGGGTGCTGCCCAGCAGCGCTTGCATCTCCGGCAAGGCGCGCGCATGCGCGTTGCGATGGCGCATGAACGTCACGGAAAAAAAATCCGGCTCGCGATAATAAACATTGTCTCCCAGCCAAAGCATCACGTCCGGTTGCTTGGCCGCGAGGGCAGTGAAGATGCCGTATTCGCCGCCATATGGCTCGCCGGGACGATCGTATTCTGTTTCATTGATAAAAGCGCACGATCCCAAAGCCACGGTGAAGGCCGGCGGATCGGTGCGCCATTGCCATTGCGGCTGCGTTTGAAAAGTTAAACGATAAGGCCGGGGCGCCAATTTGCCCTCGAGATACAACTCGTAGCTATAACGTTTTCCGGATTGCAATCGCGCCAGAATGGCGCGCGCGATGCAATCACCTTCCCACGTCGTGTTGAGCGCTGAACTCAAAACGGAAGTGTTGGCCTCGCCTTCGATCCAATAGCGAAATTGCACTTGCGCCGGCCGGGTGGTTTGCACCCAGAGTGAGGCTTCCGTCAATTCCGCATAGCCCACCATCGGACCGGAGCGCAGGCCGAGATCGGCGGCGGTTGCAGCCGATGGCGTATTTGTTGAAGGATTTTGCGCAAAAATATTGGAAAGGCTGATGAGAAGCGCTGGCACCGAGATAAAAATAGCAAGCGCTTTTTGTTTGAATTTCATTTTTACCACCTTTAGTCTCCTTCCGTTGACACTTACTCAATCAGCCCACGGGGCCGCGCAGCACGTCTTCGACAATCTCTTGCGGGGGCACGATGAGCTTGCCGGCGGTATTGACAAAAATGCCCAATGAATAATCGCGGGCGAGCAGCTTGCCGGTATTCGCATGATGAATTTCGTGCGTCCACGCGCCGCGCACTTTTGCCATTTCGCAAATCCAGCTTATCATTTCTATTTCATCGTTGTCGCGCGCCGGCTCGAAATATTCGAGATCGTGCCCGCCTTGCAACGTCAACCAGCCTTGCTGCCGCAATTGTTCGATGGGATGTCCGGAAAGCCGCAAAGCATCGAAGTAAACTTGCACGATCCAATTTAAATACACTGAATAGCGAATTTGCAAGCGGCGAATCACCCAGCCCGTGCCTCGCGCGCGATACCATTCCGGGCTGTAACCGGCCTCGGTCGAAGCTTCAATGGCCGCCTCTTGCATGAACCGGACATAAGCCGCGTGATTGAGATGGCCGAGAAAATCCAGCTCGTAATGCCGCACGCGAAAACGGCGGGTAAAGGCGCGCATTTATTGCTCCACCAACTTCTGTTATCCTGTAAAGAGCGTCGAATAAATAACTTTCCCATTTGCGGCATTGGTGTCAAGTGAAGAGTTTTTGATGCCCGCTGAACTCATCCCCCGGCCCCTTCTCTTGGGAAGAGAAGGGGAGAAAACCGCTTCGCCGCTCTGCAAGTCCCCTTCTCTTTTTAAGAGAAGGGGATGAGTTAATCGGCATTCTTGCAAGTATCTTTTTAAGCATGGAGTACTGTGCTCTCGCGGAAAAAGTTCCTTACAAGATGACACTTTACCTGGAATTGATCTTCATTCATTTTCCAACTCCTTCGCCGCAGTCTTGATCACCTCGAATGCTTCTTCCACCTCGGCTTGATGCGTGCGGAAGCTGAGGATGCAAATGCGAATGGCGAATTGGCCTTTGAGCAAAGTGCTGGAAAGAAACAGCTTTTTGCCGTGTATGATTTTTTCCAACAAGCGGCGATTGAATTTTTCAACCTCGCCGTGCCTGGGGCGATAGCGAAATGCAATGACGGAAAGCTGGGGCGCGGGGAGGCATTCAAAGGCCGGGTCTTCCTGCATGCGTTGATAGAGCTCTTGCGTCAGTTGCAGCTTTTCCGCGAGGTTTTCGCGAAACGCCGGCACGCCGAAAAGCTTGAGCGGCAGCCACACCATCAACCCGCGAAACGAGCGCGACAGCTCGGGAGAATATTCCGCAAAATTGGTTTCGCCTTCCGGCGTAAATTGATCCTGCAAGTAGTCCGCCGTCAACAAATGCGCCCGGCGCAGACGCGCGCCCTTCTTCACCAACAAGCTGCCGCAGCCATAGGGAACGAACAAGCCCTTATGCGGATCGAGCACGATCGAATCTGAACGATCCAGGCCCTGCAGTTTTTTGCGGCCTTCTTCGCAAAGATTGAAAAATCCACCGTAAGCCGCATCCACATGAAACCACAGCCCATACTTTTCCGCGAGTTCCGCCAGCGCCGGCAGCGGATCGATAGCGCCGGTATTGGTGGTGCCGGCATTGCCGACGAGCAAAAACGGTTGCAAGCCCTTGCTCAAATCGGTTTGAATTATTTCTTCAAATTTTTCCGGCACGGCGCGGAAGCAATCATCGGACGGCAGCAGGCGGATGTTTTTTTCCGGAATGCCGGCGAGCATGGCGGCTTTCATCACGCAATGATGCGTTTGATCCGAAGCGTAAATCGTGCCGCGTACAATATCGTCTCCGAGCACATGTTTGCGCGCCGTAACCACCGCACTGAAATTTGCGAGCGAGCCGCCGGTGGTAGTGATGCCGCGGGCTGAAGGCGGATAGCCCATCCATTGCGCAAACCATGCCAGCACATTCGCTTCTATTTTCGATGCGGCCGGAGCGGCATACCATACTCCCATGTAACGATTCGTCGCGGCCGCCAGAAACTCCGCCAATGCCGCGGGAAAAAGTCCGCCGCCGGGAATGTACCCTAAATAGGCCGGATGCGCGGTGTTGATTGAAACCGGGAACACCCGCTCCATCAGCAAGCGCAGCAAATCTTCAAATGCCGCGCCCGTTTCCGGCGGCGGCTCTTCCAAGCCTTCCGCCAGTTCGGCAGCGTTATCCAATTGTGAGCGCAGCGACGTGGGCAGGTTTGAAATGTGATTCACCGCAGCGCGCAGACAGGCTTCGCCCATCCGCATCATTTCAGCCGCGGAAAGCTCGAGATTATGAGGTGAGGGCAGCATGTGAGAAATTAAGCAGTCCTTTGCTGGAGGTTTCCGTCGCGTTGTTGGGCAAATAATTTCCGCCCGGAAGAGCGACGCCTTTCAGATTTTCAAGCAGGCAGAATGCCGTCATTGCGAGCCAGCTTTATCGGCGAAGCAATCTCGCTTCTCGAAGTGTGCAGCGCGAAGGGATTACTTCGGCCAAAAGACGCCTCGCAATGACTTGGATTCGGTGAGGCAGCATGAGAGAAATTAAATATACCGTCATTGCGAGCCGGCTTTATCGGCGAAGCAATCTCGCTTCTCGAAGTTGTGCAGCGCGAAGGGATTGCTTCGGCCAAAAGGCGCCTCGCAATGACTTGGATTCGGTGAGGCAGCATGAGAGAAATTAAATATACCGTCATTGCGAGCCGGCTTTATCGGCGAAGCAATCTCGCCTCTCGAAGTTGCGCAGCGCGAAGGGATTGCTTCGGCCAAAAGACGCCTCGCAATGACTTGGATTCGGTTCAAGAAAAGCGTTGCAACGAAACCTCAACGCACCAAAATCAGCTTCTTCGTCACCACTTGCGCGCCGGCGCGCAGACGGTAGAAATAGACGCCGGCTGGCAGCAAGCGGCCGTTGCGATCGCGGCCGTTCCACAACAATTCTTGCCGGCCTTTGCCCGAGCGCAAACCTGCCGCGGTGGTGAAGCGTGCGACTTGCTGACCGACCAGATTGTAGATGCCGATCTCCGGCTGGCCGCGCTCCAATCCTAAATTGAAACTGATGCGCGTGCGCTCGCGCGACACTGCGAAAGGATTGGGATAGGCCTCATACAGCCCAAACACCTCAGGCGTCCCGTCCGCAGGCGACTCTACGCTGGAAACGAAAAATTGCGAGGTGGCAACGACATTCACCGTGCTGTCCTGCCACATTTTGAATTGGGCGCCGGCATTGGCCGGGTTGCTCAAAATCTCGCTGGTGGGATCGAGATAAAACATGCTCAGATTCAAATCCAGGCTGAACGAGCCCTCGATTTTGTTATCCGTGATCTGCATGCCGAAATCGCCGTAGGATTTGCCGTCGCCGGTATCAGCCGTGCCGTCGGCCGTCCCACCCGTAGCATTGTCGCGATAGTACAAATTTCTCGCATCACCGATGGCCGGCACCGTCAATAAAACGACCACGCCCCCGGGGTTTCCATTTGCCATGAACCAATTGACCTCTGAATCCACCACTGTCGGCATCGGAGCCTCGGCACTGCCGTCAATATCGAAACCGGTGGTGTTGAACGCGTTGTAGAATTTCATATTCTGCGTCAACACGTTGGCATTGAAATCCAGCGATTGGCGGATCAAATTCACGCCGGCCAAAGCCGCGGTGGCGCTGTCGAGCTTGGCATCCTTGGCCACCAACGTGCTCGAATACGGAAAATACTGCGTCACGAAAGCAACCGTATCGATCACCACTCCGCCAAAAGGCGTGTTAATGGAAAGCCCGAAGCGCAATTCGCGCAGGCCGCGCACTTTGCCGCCGCCATATTTCAGCGAAACGAATTTGATGGCATTGTCTTCATTCGCTTCATAGCTGAATGTAATAATGATGGTGGCGCGTCCGCGCACGCGCAGCTTGAGGCGGTCGATCAGGTTTTGGGAAAGCTGCCCATTCAACCGTTTGATCAATTGAAAATTGGGCACGCCATTGTTAGTATGCCCGGTGACGTAGCTCAGGCCTTTCACCGTGTCGGCGCCGGTATTGACCGGCGGGTTGGAATGTTGCACATAGCTGGGAACATTGACCGGCGGGTTTGACACGTTGCGGAAAAGATAAATCCATCCTTTCTTTCCCGGCGCGAGCGGATCATCAGCTTCGATTTCAATGCGCGGATTTTGCTGAGACGCGGTATCGCTCAGCCATTTGTCCGTGCCCGCACGATCGCCGGTGTCGCCCGGCATGAACACGACTTCGTCGTTAGAGTCGATCATGCCGTCGGTCTCGAGAAAAAACTTGCCGCCGTTGTCGACTTCGTCGATTTGAAACGGAATGGCGGTGAAGGTGTTCAGGCCGGCGTTGTATTTGTAAGCCGTCAATTCCGCAATCGGCAATCCGATCAACGCGGTCGAAGCTTCGATTGCGTCGAATATGATGGGATCATATTGCCGATCCAAAGCCTTGTTTTGGGCGAATAAGCTCGCAAACGTTCCCACGCTCAAGGTGAGAAGAAAGACGAACAATCCCTTTGTAGTAGAGCGGTTGGACATACCTGTCACTCCTGTTAAAATGATGAAGAAGTTTGCTCCCGCTTCACGAGCGCCGAACCTTCCTAAAAGGCCGCGGCTGAGCCGTGAGAAGATCGATTGCCGAAGAGAGAGCGCTGATCAAAACACGCGCGAGAGTTGCTTCCCAATCTCCATTGATTTTTCGCTATTCCGCTTCCTCAGTTATCGCCGCGGATTCAACCTCCATATCCAAATCACCGGCTTCGCCGTCTTCATGTGGCTGGCTGCTGCGCTTCCGTTTGACGAGTTTGTTTTCAATTTGCTGGAAAAGCTGGCGGGCGTTTTCGTCTGCGGAATTTTTCTGCACGGCTTTGTGCGCGGCTTCATGCGCGCGCTCGTACCAGCCGCTTTCATAATAATACTGCGCCACGCGATAATAGGCTCCTTGCTGCTCGCCGGTGGCCGCCAAAAAAGCCAAAACTTCGGTGGGGCGAATGCCGAAGCATTTCGCCGCCGCGCGCTGATTTTCCAGCAGAAAAGCCAGCACCAGCACGTTGTCCGACTGGCTGCGAATAAAACCGGCGATCGCTTCTTTATCCTGCTCGAACAATTTTTCGATGCGCGCCAAATTCGTCTGCAATTCTTCAAAGTGCATGTTCCAATTGCCCTGGTCGTGCGCGTAATGCTCCAGAATGTAGCGCAGCTCTTTGCCCACCATGGCTTTGTGAAACAGCAGGCCGACATGGTTGATAAAGGCGGTTTCGGAAGAGCCCGGCACGAGCTTGTGGCGGCCATTGCGGCCGTCAACCGAATCGGCGCGGCGATAAATCAGGTGATGATCGTCCTTGACGTTTTGGAGGTTCTCGCAAATTTTTTGCAGGGCTTCGAAAGAAGGCAAATGATGATCCGAGCCTTTGGGCCGCCAATGCTGCTGAAACGTGAGACGAGCGCGCACGTAGCCGGCAATCATGTTGCGAATCTTCCACGATTTTGCTGCAGCGAGGTAGCTGCGATGTTTGGCGTATGGCATGAACCTTCCTGGAGAGTTGAATCAATTGGAAGCCCAAAACAACGCATTGAACAAAAACTTGTAGCCCGCGCGAAATTGCGCGCGAAACTGCGGCCGGCAGCCAAATAAAATAATGCGGCCCTTGCCATATTGCGCCGCCACCAATGCCGCGTGTTCCGCCAGATTTTTTTCGCCCTCCAGCCAGCCGGAAAGCAGCAAATCTTTCACAGGATACCAGAGCACCGCTTTCCCTTCCTGCACGCGGAATGCCGGGCTCTCGAAATAAAAAATCGCTTCTTCCGCCCGCGCACCGAATGCCAGCGGATGCGCCGGATCAACCTGCACGCGCAGCACCGCACCGGGCGCGCTCAATTGCAGCCGCGGCAAGCCCGAAACCGCGTCTTCAATTTTAAGTTGAAAATGTTTGAGCGCAAATTCGCTCGCCCCGTTCAAAGCGATCAACGTCCCGCCGCGTGCGACGAATCTTTGCAGTTGCCGCACGCCGCTTTCACCGATTCCTCCGGCATAAGGCGCAGGCATTTCCGTTGCGGTATAGCCGTTGACGATGGCATTGGCATTTTGATCGGGAAAGATAATGACATCAAAAGAATTTCGCAAGCTTTCTGAATGAAGATCTGCATTCGCCAGGGTGCGATAATCGAAGCCGTATTCTTCTAAAATCCAGCGGGTCCAGCCTTCGTCGATAGTTGCCATCCAGCTTTTATATAAGCCCAAGCGCGGCGCTTGCATAATTTGCGCGCCGCGCGGCTTGTTTTTCAAACCGTGCAATGTAAGCGTACCGGGATTGCCATGCAAGCTCCGTGTCAAATCGCCGCGGTGCAGAAGATTTTGGAGAACGCGGACGCGCTTCCCTCCTTCTATTAAAAAGGTTCCAGCCGGCCAAAGACTATGGGCCTCGACAAAAGCTTGGGGCGCGCTCCAAACGCGCAGGCCCCGGCGCAACAAAGCGTTCACCGCACGAAAAGAAGCGGTGTTGCTGCGCGCCAGCGCAAAAAATTTCGGCCGGGATTCGCCGGTGATCGTTGCCGACAAGTCAACTTCCGCAAGCAAATCCAACGCAATCGGCGGCAGTGTTGCAAGAGAAAAAATTTCTACGCCCAAAAACAAAGGCAACGTATGCGCCGTGACATCATAAGGAATGCGCGGCTTGCCTTCTGCGCCTAGGATTTTGGGATAATTTTGTTTTTCCAACAGGGCTTTGGCAAAGCCGCCATAGGGCTGATCCAATCGAATGACATAATCGCCGTCTCGCAGCGCAGTGCCATTATCGGCAAAGGCGCTTTGTGCGCGATGAATTTCAACCATACCGAATTGCAGGGTGCGCAATAAATCCAGCAGAGCTTGCGGATCTCTTTGCCGCGCCGGAATGACAAAGGCCGCCGGGGTCTTCGGATTTGCAATCGCCCGGCGCTGCACTTCATGCAAGCTCCGCAGCCAAAATTCGCGATTGTGTGCGGCATGTGACAGAACCGCCTTGACCGCCGCCAAATCATAGTCAACAATGTCGCGCAGTTTCCACTCGCCGCCGGGCCAGGGTTGCGGGAAATTCCAGGAGGGCGTGCGCGCTTCATAATTGATGCCGCCGCGCAAATCCTTCTCCGCGATATTCACCGGCGAGGCATATTCCGCGCTGGCGGCTTCCGTGAGAAAACGCAAACCGCCGTGATGATGCAGATAAGAACGCGCCGGCGTCCACGCGTCGAAAATGGCGTTGCTCACCACGCCGGCTTTGCCTTGCGCCGTTAATTGCGCTTGCACGTGCGCGCCGAGCATGCTCAACAAGCTCACGATGATGGGATCGAGGTTAGGCTCATAAGGATCGACATAGGGCGGAACGAAAAGCCGCGCGCCGTTTCTGCTCATTTGGTGCATGTCAATCGTGACATGCGGCCGCCAAACATTGTACAATTTTTCCACGGTCACGCGTGTTTCCGTTTGCGTGAACATGAACCAATCGCGATTGTTGTCATGCCCGGTATATTTTTGATACAACCAGGGCAATGGCGCTTTTTCGAAGGGCGTGTCGAGATGCCGGCGATACCAATCAACCACCATTAACTGGCCATCGGGATTATGCGACGGCACGAGCAAGGCAATCACGTTAGTGCGAATTTCCTGGACTTCTTCTTCCTCGCCGGCGGCAAGATGATACGCCAGCGCCGGCGCCATTTGCGTCGCGCCGACTTCCGTGGCATGTATTCCGCAATTGATCAAAACAATAGCACGGCCGCGCGCGATCAATTCTTCGCTGTCATTGCTCGCGAGCCTGCGCGGATCAGCCAGGCGCGCTTGCACATTTTTCCATTCCTCCAGGCGCGCCAAATTTTCCGGCGAGCTGATCAGAGCAACGTAAAAATCGTTGCCTTCCGTGGTCTTGCCGAGATTTTGCAGAGTGAGGCGTTCGGAAGCTTCGTCCAAAGACTTGAAATAGGCGATGATCTGGTGATAATCCGCGAGTTTTTTATCCGTGCCGGGAACGAAGCCGAAAGCCGCAGCGGGTGTGGGCAGGCCGTTGGCAATGGGCCTGGCCAGCGCGCTTGCCAACGGCTGATCTTGCATGGGCGCCGCCCATGCGCCGACTTGCAACCGCCAAATAAAAATAGTAGCGATCAAGCAAACGTGGAAGCTGCTGCAATATTTACGCACGGAATTGAATCGAATGTTCATGATGGATATGAAGAGAAATAACCGCCCGGTCATCTACTCTGAGAATGTCATTCAGGAGGAATCTTTTTACGCACTGGAAATGAAACCTATTTGGTTTTGAGCCCAGTGCTCAAGTGGGCTACATCCCTTTGTTTGTCATTCAGGAGGAATCTTTTTGAGCACTGGGAATGAAGCCTATTTGGCTTTAAGCCCAGTGCTCAAGAAGATTCAGATTGTGTGAAGAGACCCATCTTTTCATGAAGTGTCATTCAGAAGATCTTGTGAAAGATTTAGTTTAGGAATGCGGATTAAATAAATGGATTCCCGCTTAAATCTGCGGGAATGACAGCCCGACGCAAATGGGAAAGTTATTTAATCGGCGATCCTATAGCGCTTTTCATTTGAATGTACATGATGTCATTCAAAAAGAATCTTGTGGCGCATCAATACTGTGCTCGTCCTTCACAAGGTTCCTCCTGAATGACAGGTTCACGCATCTGCAAATTGCTGTAAACGGTTCCTTACAGGATGACAACAGATAGGTATTGCTTGTGAGGCGCGCTACAATCAATACCGCCAGCTCGTCGTATCCGCTCCCGCCGGCGCAGTTTGCAACAAGCGCTTCATGATCGCGGGCACGTACATTTGATTGTAGCGCAAGCGCGAAGTGGCATTGGGCCGCGTCTGGTCGCCGTTCCAGCAATGCTCGGCGCGATCGCCGTAATCCACTTCGCCGGCATAATAAGGATCTTTCGTGCTCTCCAAAAATTCTTCGGTCAAATATACGGCATTGTTGAGATAATAATTGTCCATGTCGCCGCAATAAATGCGAATCTTGCCTGCGAGTTTTTTGCCGATCTTGACCCAATCGCGTTTGAGCATGTAGCTCAAATCAAAATTCTCGTGCCAATATTCCGCCACTTGATGATCGATCTCGCCCGTCAGTTTATTCCAAATCGGCAGGGGATAACCGTCTTTTCCCACCGGCGAATAAACCGCTTCCCAAATATCCCACTGCTGGCCCGAGCGGCTGTTCGTGCCTAACACCAATTCGAGATGATTGACTTGCTCCAGCGTGGTGCTGACTTCGCCGAGGTAATTGCGCATGCCCGGCCGCGGCACTTTTTTGAACGGGCCGCCGGCATAATAGGCATTTTTGTGTTCATACAGATTCACCACGGTATAAGCGCGAAAATCAATGGGATCGGGGCAGGCCGCAAAGCAGCCATTGTATTCTTCGGGATAAAAAACCTGCGCCGCCAGCGCTTCCCAGCCGCCGGTGGAACCGCCATAAAGAAAACGCGCCCAGCCCGCGCCGAGGCCGCGAAATTGTTTTTCAATGAATGGAATCAGCTCGTAAGTGATCGCATCGCCATAGGGGCCGAGATTCGCGGAGTTGACCGCATACGAATCGTCATAATAGGGATTGGCATGTTGAATTTCAATGATCACGAAGCGCGGAAAATTCGGGCCGGTCCATTCTTTATAAAATTGATGTGCATGCTCCTGCACGATTTTATTGTAGCCGTGAATTTTGAAACGTTCGCTGTAATCCGGCTTGAGATTGGAATCGGGCGCCGCTTCGCGAAAGCCGCCAAACGTTTGCGGGAAATGGCCGTGAAAAATCATCAGCGGATAGCGCGCTTGCGGATGCGTTTCAAATCCTTCCGGCAGCAGCACGCATGCGCCGAGAGACATCGGGCGCCCCCAAAATTTGGTGAGCAAAGCGCTTTGCATTTTTACATGCTTGATATATTTCGTATCCTGCGGCGGTGGAATCGGCGGAATTTCCTGGTCAAGAACAATTTTGAGCGTCGCGGTTTGGCGGGGATCAATCCAGATTTTTTTGGGCGTACTATGGAGATTTCCCGGCGCGCGATTCCATTGCTGGCCCTCTCCCCTATCCATGGGCAGCTTGACCACGTGACCATCGGCACGGTGAAAAGTTTCATAGCGATGCAACAGCCCTTGCACCCAATAATACCCGGGCGCGATCTGGCTGATGCTGCGCAAAGGATAACCAAAAACTGAAGCATCAAACCGTGCAGCTTCTCCCGGTTTCAATCCGTCGACATTCACGCCGAAAATTTGTTGCGTTTTCGGATCATCATTGATTTGGAAGCGCGGTTCGTTCGTGCTGTCGGTGGAAAACATCAGCAGCAGGCGGCCATCGACAGCAGTTTCGCTTTTGGCCTTGGGAAATGACAAGGCAAATTGCAGCGTCTTTGCTGTATACTTATCACTGGCATATCCAAAACTAAAAAGCGCCCAGATAATCGCAGCAGAAATCGTTGCTGATTTTTTCATCGTGATCTCCCTTTGGATCATGACCGCATGAGCCACAATGGAATAAACAATATCAATCCGGTAATGGCGAGGATAAAGATCTGTGTGAAAACGCTGGAATTTGTCATTGCGAGCGCAGCGAAGCAATCTCCAACTCCAATACGTGCACGCAGCGGGATTGCTTCGCTCCGCTCGCAATGACGTTTTTACACAGTCTGATTCTGATTGTGTGAAAACACTCGGGCTTGTCATTGCGAGCGCAGCGAAGCAATCTCCAAACTCCAATACGTGCACGCAGCGGATTGCTTCGCTCCGCTCGCAATGACGTTTTCACACAGTCTGATTCTGATTGTGTGAAAACACTCGGGCTTGTCATTGCGAGCGCAGCGAAGCAATCTCCAACTCCAATACGTGCACGCAGCGGGATTGCTTCGCTGCGCTCGCAATGACGTTTCACACAGTCTGATTCTTTCAGAATGACACATAAAAAGAGAGGTGAGCGCCTTCTGGCCTTAATTCGTCCGGCCGCGCTTGCCGCTCGTCCAATCTTCCAAAACTCCGAACGATTGCATTTGTTGCGTTAAATCCGTGCGCTTCACCAGTTGCTCGATTTCGGGCCGGGTTTGTCTTTTCCAATTTACTTCCATGTTCGCGAAACCCCAGGTGACTGCCGCCGCAATGGCTGCGTTCAAACGCAATTGCTCCAAATCGACTTTGTCAAACGTATCCGAACGCGCGTGATAGTTCGGTCCGTAATTCGCGGATTCCTGATTGGCAACGAGATTGCCGCAGCCTTGCATCATAAAATCGAAATTGTCCGTGCCCACAATGGGCGCGTCGATTTGCGTGAACGGCCCCAGGCCTAGCACCGGCGTCAAGGCGCGCTCGGCGGCTGCGGCCAATTCCGGGCGGCCGCCGGTGAAGAAGCCGGCAATGCGGCCCGAACCGATGTCATATGAAGAGGCCATCACCGTGCGATCCAATTCATGCGCATGCGTTTTGGTGTAACCCCACGATCCGTGCAAGCCTTGTTCTTCACCGTTGAACAAACAAAAACGAATCGTGCGTTTGGGTTGCAAACCGAGGCGCTTGATTTGCCGCGCGAGATCGATCACCAGCGTGACGTTGCAGCCGTTGTCCAGCGCGCCGTCGCCCAAATCCCACGAATCCAAATGCGCGCCGATCACTACAAATTCTTCGGGCGGCATCGTGCCTTTGATTTCGCCGACGACATTGTAACTTTCATAAGCCGGCCCGGAAGTTACCTCGATCTTGGCCGCCAGCTTGAGATTTTTTCCCGCGCGCAGCAAGCGCAATCCGCGCCGGGCGGCATCGCGTTCCATCACCAGCAGCGGATGTTTATTTTTGTAATTCAACGAAGCATTATGGCGATACAAGACATTGCGCGAGCGCGAGCCCATGTAAACCACGCCGGCCGCGTTGGCGGCAAAAGCTTTCTGTTCGATGCCGACCGCGTCATTGTATTCTTTGAAAAGCCCGCCCAAATCCAACAACTCCTGCGTTTCAATCAACACGAATGCGCCGTTGGCTTTTGCGCCCAAGCGTTGGAAATCCGCTTCCGTGCCGAAGCCGCCATCCACTAACGCAGCCGTAAGCCCGCTTGTTGTTGTGCCGGTCGAGAACGGCATGCAGGCGACTTGCACGCTAAAACTTTGATCGCCTGCGATACGCGCTGAAGCCGAGCGTTCCAGCCACAGCGCCGGCATCATGAACCCTTCTTTGCGCGCTTCCACCCCGGCGGCTTTGAAGCGGCCCAAAGCCCAATCCACGGATTTAAGATTGGCTTCCGTTCCGGTGGCGCGGCCGCCGATTTCATCGCATAGAGAACGCAAATCTTCCACCATCGGCGTGTTGCCGAGCATTGCTCCGGCGAGGCGAGACGCTTCCGCCTCTTGCGAATAAGCAAGACCGAAGCGCAACAAGATGATAGTGTAAAAAAGCCGCTTGATCGTTGGCGTGCGCATAAATTTTCTCCTCGGTAGTTTATTTTGTCATGGTGCAGCGCAAGCCCTTGCCAGTGTGGCAATTTTCATGCGCCCAATTTCTGCGTCAGTTTTTTCAACCATTCCATGTTCGGCAGCGCGAAAGGACGAAATTTCTCCAGGTTGCCGCTCTCTTCGTTGAAGTACAAAGTACGATCCGGGCCGAGCTTGCTGGCGTCGGGAGAATCCACGAAGTTCATCGAATCGTCATGGCTCATTTGAAACGCCACGCGCATTTCAAATTCCCGCATAGCCTGTCGCTCCACGCGGCGATGAAAATTCTGCCAGGTGTCGCACCATGCCAAACAGTGAATGCCGGCCTCGGGGCCCTCACGCAAAATTTTGAAAAATTGCACGGCAGGATGATTCGGCGAAGGGGGTGTGCCCGGCCAGGTAAAACCCGTGCTCTCGTCCGGATGCAAAGTACGAAGGCGTTGTAGCCCGTGAATGATTAAAAAGATTGCCGGCGCCGTTGCGGGCGGGGTGGCGTCATCACCCAGGCGTCTTTCAAGCTCGCGATAGGTTTCGTCAATCATCGCCGGCGCCTGGCTGCGGGGAAAATGCTGCAGCACGAGCGGCAGAAAAAACGGCAGCCCGGTAAAATAAGCACCCGCGTTTTCGCCGGCGGCCCCGCTTAAAACATAAAACTTTGCCAGGCGTTGTTGTGCCCATAGCGTCAGAACACTCATTGCCAAAACGCGGAGTGCGGCTTCTTCATTTTGGCCGAGAATGAGCAAATGGCTTCCACTGTGGCGGCGAAAATGAATTTTGGTTGCGGCCGCGAGTGAGAAAGATTCACCCGCCCAGGCGGAATAATTTTGCCCGCAGGCCGGGGCCGGCGGTTGGGATAGGAAAGAGGTGAGCGCCCAATTTTTTTCCGGATCAGCGGGCGCAAGGCCTTCAAATACGATTTGTCTTTCCGGCTGCGCTGCTCCTCGTTGTTGTGCCAGTGCGCGCACGACTTTGAGATGTTTCTCGTGTTCTTGCGGCGCGAGAAAAGCAACTTGAAAAAGTTGATTGCCCTCCACCCGGCCATTGGCAGCGTTGTAAATCGCCTCGCCCGGGCGCACCAGCAAGCGCGCAGCCGAATTATCTTCGCTCAGGATCAGCCGCGAGTCGGCTTCGCTGCATTGCAATGCCAGGCGCACCGCCATTTGATCGATCGTGCTGCGCGCCAGTGAATACGAGCCGGCGAGGGTTTGTGAACCGAGCACGACGTGCACGCCAAACGCCCGGCCCTGGCGCACCAAACGGTCCAGGATTTGAGCGGCTTTGGCGGCGAGCACGTCGTCTTCGATAAAAAATTCCTGAAACTCATCGATCAGCAGAACCACGCGCGGCAGCGCGGCTGCTGTTCCCGCAGGAAAGTCTTTCAAATTATCCACGCCGTGCCGGCGGAATAGATCGCCGCGCCGTTGCAGCTCGACGGCCAGGTCCTGGAGCACACTCAAGCCAAATTCGCGCTCACCAGCAATGGCGATCACGCGCGCATGGGGCAATTGCTCCCTGGCGTAAATTTTGAATTCAATGCCCTTTTTGAAGTCGATCAGATAAAGCTCGACTTCTTCCGGGTGATATTGCAGAGCCAGGCCGGTAATCAAGACGTGCATGAGGTTGGATTTGCCGGCCCCGGTTTTGCCCGCAATCAAGAGGTGCTGCGCCGTGCCCTGGCCCAAATCCAGAAACTGAACTTTTTGCGCGGCCTTCATTCCTAACGGTAGTCGCAGTCCCTGCCGGCTGTTTGCCTGTTGCCATGATGCTGCGGTTTGCCCGGTCTTTGCCAAAACCTGCTCATAGGAAATTTCCACCCGGCGCGCGGCGCCGGCTTCCCGGCCAATGGCATCGATGACGGCGTTGAGCTGCCGGGCCGGCGGCAGCGCGTCGAACTCAAAATGATGCGAGCAGAAATCCTGATCCTGCCACACTAGGCGATTCTGCTGCCAGGAAAAGACTATGCTGTTTTGCCGCAGCGCCTCCAGGTTAAAACCGGGGGGCAGCGGCTGATCCGAATCATATGAAATCACGGCATAAACGCCGCAACGCGCGCCGTTTTGCGCGATGGTCAACAAACGCTGCGCCGCGCCGGCGCTGAAGTTTACCGGAAAATTCATCACCAGCAGCAGGCGATAAGGCTCGGCAATTTCGCCGGCGTGCGCATTGTAGTCCTCGAGCGTGCTGAAATCATTGCGCAAGTATTTTTGAATGACGTTTTCCATGTGCGCGGTGAGCGCCAGCAATTGCTGCTCGAGATGATGTGGCTCGGTCCAGGCGCGATGATTGATCAGGGTCTCGTCGTAATCAGCCAGACGCAAGAAAGGCGCAACGTTTTGGCCCAGGCCCGCGGCATCAAAAAAAATAAAGCGCAGCCTGCCGGGCGGCGTTGAAGCCAGCAACCGCAACGCCAGAGATTGCACCGCGGTTGTCACCTGGCTTTGTGCAAAACGTGGCGCGACGAACAAGAGCGAGCACAGGCCGGGAAAGGGAAACAATGCCGGGGTCACAAAATTCCCGTTGCCGGCACGGGTGCGGAGCTCGCCCATGCGCATGATGGGCATCAGCGTTGCTGGCGGATGGAATGGCCGGTCAATTTGATTTGTCCAAGAGGGCGAAAATTTGTCGACTTCGCAGGTTACTTTTTGCAAAACGGCCCGGGCGGCCGCGGTGGCATTTTCAAATTCGCTTTTGAGCACAGCCAACCGCTGTTCGTGTCCCGCCTCGATTTCTTGCAGCCGCAGCCGATGCTGCTCTGCAAGAACGTGCAAACAAGCGGTATGCGCCTGCTTCGCGATTTCGGCTTGCTGCCGCAATTTTTGATATGACTGCTCCACCCTTTGCTGTTGTGATCTCAATAAAAGAAAGGCCAGCGCCAGGGCAAGCACCGGTGGAAAAACCTGCGCCAGGATCATGGGTGTGAGCGCTGCGAGAGAAACGGCCAGCACCAACCACGCGCAGACAAACACGGTGCGAGGGAATTTCGGCGCCCCGGCTTGCGTGCGCAAATCCTGCCCGGACTGCTCCGCCAGCTCGACGCTGGTTTGCAAAAGAGCCCGGGCATTTTCAGAACGCCGCAACTGCGGCGAAGCCGGGGCAAAAGCAAGAACCTGGCGCCATTTGCCCTGCAGGTTTTTTTGCGCCTGTTTTAAAATAACGGCGGCCCGGGCATGTAGCGCGTCCGGCTCGTGCCGCGCCAGCTCATGCCCGGTTTCCGCCGTAGAAATTTGAAATTGCCGCGCCGCTGCGGCCGCAGCGAGATTTTTTTCGTAGGTGTTTGCCAGCGTGCTAAACTGCCGCATGGTCTCGCGCTGCCGCTGCATCAGCTCCGGTTCCACGGGAAAAATTTTGTTTGTGCTTGCGAGCATCATCCCCACCGTTGAAATTCGTTCTGCTCCGCCGGGGCCTCGTGGCTTTGCCGAATATCCTTTTTCGCCTGCGCGCTCAGTTGCCGTAAACATTCCAATTCCTGCTGCATTCGTTTGATTTGGCCCAACAGGTTAGCCGCGTGATTTTTTTCGAATGAATGGCCCACGGCATCCGGCCATTCCGCGGGCATGGCGGCAAGCTTCTCCGCCAGAATTTTGCACGCGCATGCAAGGCGCGCGGCCAGGTCATCGAGATTGGTCATGGCGTCGATTCTTCTTTGCTCTGCTCGTCAGTCTTGGGTGCAGGTTTCACGCCCTCCTGCACTTGTTCCACGTTCTTTGGAGAAGAATAAATTATTTGGTCATATCCTTCCCGTAGCGCCTGTTTCGCGGTCTCGGGCTCGTCGATGAGCCAATCCAAAGTGAGAAAAGCGCCGGCCGGCTTCATTTGATATTCGGCAATCAAGCGCTCGAGCGTGAAGCCTTCAACCTCAATCACCGGCAATACGCCGGTTTGCATCCAATTGTCGAAGTGTGCCAGCAGCTGGGGAGCACACTTGAGAATCTTTTTCGCAACCATGATCGCTTTGGCCGGCTCGTAATTTTGCTTCTCTGCTAGCCAATTGGCAATGTCTGCGACGTCCATTTCTCAGTACTCCTGCGCTTTCTCAAACATATAATCAATAATCTTGCCGGCATAAGTGCGGGCATCCACCTCGACGGGCTGGCGCCAATAATCTTCAAAATCATCCACGGCGGTGTGATAGTTTTTGAAGTTATGTTCCCAAATGGCGACCATTTTGGCGTCCGGCGAAAAACCTAAATGCAAGATCGCATGGATCTGATAAACGTGGCGGCCCTCGTGCAGCAACGTTCGTAGCACTAAATTCAAAATGGCCTCCTCGCCGGCGCTGTCTCTCACGTTGGCCAAATTGAGGTATATCGTTTGCCCGTAGGTATATCCTTTGAAGTTCGGGGACGGCATTTCTCTCAACTCCACCGGCACGGTTGGCCGGTTTTGAATGATGGACATTTGGTACTCGAGGCGTTGCAGCACATGCACGCGTTGTTCCAGGCTCAATGTCAGCCAGACTTGAGGCTTGATTTCTTCGAAATGAGAAAGAAACTCGGCCGCTTTGTAAACCTGAAAATCAAAGTCGAGTTGATACCAAAAATTGCCGCTATATTTTTCTTCGGCCTGCTCAACGCCATTTTGCTCGGGAAGAGCTTCGCCAAGATACAATTGCAATTTCGCCAGTGTTTGGTTCAAGAAAGCCACGGCTGCGGGCAGCGAGCCGCCGGATAATTGGCGGGCGTGTTGTTTGAAGGCCGCGATCACCGGAACGATTTTCACGCGAAGCCGTTGTACTTTGGCAAGCTCTGCTTGCGCAGCATGCCAATGCATTTTTGCTTGCCATACCGCAGCCGCCGCCTCACCTTCCGGCCGCAGCCGCGGTTCGCTGCGGCTGTGAAGCTCAAATTCCCGTTGCCCGCGGCGCAGTTCTTCCTGTGCGAGCTCACTTTCCCGCTGACAATGGCGCTCGCGTTCCCAAAGTTCCTCTGCGAGGTGCGCCATTTCATGCAATACCGCCTGCATAATTTGCGCTAGCGCCTCGCCGAAACCTCTCAAACCGGCCACGAGATCGGCCAGCTGAGCGAACGATTTAACGTGAGCCGAGCTGCTCAAAGACTTTCCCCCTCAACGCTGATTCAGATAGTCACGCACGCGCTGGGCTTTGCGCAAAAGAAACGGCACGTGCTGATCTGCCACTTGCACAAACCGGCCTAACACTTGCACGGTGTGCTGAAATTCCTCGGCAAATTTTTGATGCTCCTGATCGCGCCAGGTACCGCTCAAACCGCTGAATTGCGCCAGCAACTGCGTCACATTTTGCTGCATGCCTTCGCTGAATTGCTTGACGCTGTGCGCGAATTTTTCCAGTTCCTCGGGATTGACGATTGCCTGCGCCATGTTCCGCCTCCATTGTGTCTGATATTCATTGCGGACCCAAGCCGGTCATTAAGGCGACAGGCCGGGCTCATACGTCAAAACGAATTCCAAAAATTTCGAGACCTCGATCATGTCCTTGCCAACGAATTTGATGCTGTGCGCGTCCGTGCGCTCGATGATCGACAAATAGCTCAAGATTTCCGCCGGGCGGTAATTTTTGAAACGAACTTCGGATTGTACCGGAGTTTTAACTTTGTAGGGTTTGAATTCTTTCAGGCGGGAAATGGCCTTTGTAACTTTTTCGCGAATCAAATCACAAGCCGCCTCGGGCGTGAGCGTGCGTGCAGAATGAAAGCCGTAGGCCCATTTCACTTCCGCGGTTTCGATATTGCCCAGCAACGCCGTCGTTTCTTGACAAACCGCGTCGTCGCCGGAGATCATGATGATGGGCACCTCGAAATGGCCGGCAATGGCGGCGTTGAGTCCGGCTTCCGGAACAGTAATTCCATTGAGACGCAGATCTGCGAGATTCGCGCTGGACATGGTGTGGGCGCGCACGCCCGCGGGATTGGTGGTGCCGGTGTGATAACCGATGCAAACCACACCGTTGAATGTTGCGTCGAGGCCTTGCATCATCATCAACGGCCGCGGCCAGGAGCGCACCACGGTGACATTCTTGGGAAATTTTTCGATCAACAAATTTTGGCCGTTGCCGTGCGAATCGCTGACCAGGATTTCAGTGGCGCCGGCTTTGAAGGCGGCATCAATCGCGGTATTGACTTCTTGCGTCATAAATTCGCGAAAACGCTGATACTCGAAGCCGGTGGGGCCGAGCTGCTCGCCGCTGACCACGCCGGCAATGCCCTCCATGTCGGCGGAGATATAAATTTTGAGTTTGGGTTGCGCCAGGACCGAATGAAAAAACCCTCCAATCAAAAGTGTCCAGTAAAAAACGCCACGAGACTTCATGCTTTCCTCCTCTCAATGCGGCCGAACCGCAAAAGATTTTCTCAAAAGGTACTAGTGGTGTCATTCTGGAAGAATCAGACTGCGTGAAAACGCTCGAATTTGTCATTGCGAGCGCAGCGAAGCAATCTCTAACTCCAATACGTGCATGCACACCGGGATTGCTTCGCTGCGCTCGCAATGACGTTTTCACACAATCTGAATCTTTTTCAGCACTGGGAATACTCTGCATTTGGGCATTGTACGAAATGCCTAAAAGGATTCAGACTTTGTGAAAACGCTCGAATTTGTCATTGCGAGCGCAGCGAAGCAATCTCTAACTCCAATACGTGCACACACCGGGGTTGCTTCGCTGCGCTCGCAATGACGTTTTCACACAAGCTGATTCTTCCAGAACGACATGATGGCTTCAGGCGGTTAAACGCTTTTATTCTGAGTCTGAAAAGCTAACTGCCTATTGCGGCAGCGCCTTCGCATCAACATGACATTCCATCACGATCACAGTATATTGCTTCTGCAGCTCTTCGAGCTCCTGGCTTTTTTTCCACAACAAATCCGCTGGAGGAGCCGCGCCGCCACAGTAGGGCCGAAAAAATCGAAGCTCTTTTTTTTCTCCGTCAAACAGCTTGCCCTCATCGCAATACGTATTCAATTCTTTCAGCTTTTCTGCAACCGTGAGGTTGCGGTTATTCCGGCGTGTGACATATTCCTCAAGCTTGACCTCCGCGGGTAGACAATCCCACGTCGGCGCTTTTTTGTGGTTATGATGACAAGACAAGAGCAGGCTCAAGCCGCAAGAAAGAATCCAAGGTTTCATCGTTTCTCCTGACGCATGAAGTGCTAATCAAAACTGTTGATCTAGGCTTTGTCTTTTATCAATCACGCTACTCAAAAAAATCGGGATATTTCTTCGGATTGGCTTCGTGCATCAATTCATAAACCGTTTCAAAAATCGTTTCAACATTCGGCTTCGACCAATAGTCGCCGTCTGAGCCGTAAGCGGGACGATGCGCCTTCCCGGACAACGTGCGCGGCTCGGAATCCAACCAATAATAGCCTTTTTGTTTTTCAACCACTTCTTGCAGCATAAAGGCGGTCGCGCCGCCGGGAACGTCTTCGTCCACAAAGACAATGCGATTGGTTTTCTTCAAAGAATCTACAATCATACTGTGCTGGTCGAAAGGCAGCAACGATTGCACGTCGATCACCTCGGCCTCGATCTGCACGCGACGCAAAAGCTCGGCGGTTTCCATGACGATGCGGCAGCAGGCGCCGTAGGTTACGATCGTGACATCGTTTCCAGCGCGCAAAATTTCCGGCACGCCGAGGGGCACGGTAAATTCGCCGAGGTTGTCGGGTAAATTTTCTTTGAGGCGATAACCGTTCAACACTTCCACCACGACCGCCGGGTCTTCCGCCTGCAGCAACGTGTTGTAAAAACCGGCGGCTTGCGTCATGTTGCGAGGCACTAACACGTGCATGCCGCGAACGAGATGAATCAACCCGGCCATGGGCGAGCCGGAATGCCAAATGCCCTCGAGGCGATGGCCGCGCGTGCGCACAATCACCGGCGCTTTCTGCCCGCCTTTGGTGCGCCAATGCAAAGTCGCGAGATCGTCGGACATGATTTGCAGCGCATAAAGAATGTAATCGAGATATTGAATCTCGGCAATCGGACGCAAGCCGCGCATCGCCATGCCGATCGCCTGCCCCAGAATTGTGCATTCCCGAATGCCGGTGTCGGAGACGCGCAGCTCGCCGTATTTTTCCTGCATGCCTTTGAAGCCTTGATTGACGTCGCCGAGCTTACCGACGTCTTCGCCAAAAGCAATCACGCGCGGGTCACGGCTCAAAGCGGCATCGAAACCGGCGTTGAGGATTTCAAAACCACTTAACGCGGGCGAGGTTTCCGAGTAAACCGGTTTGACCTCTCTGATATTCAGCGCTGAATTTGCAGCGGTGCTGTAGAGATGCGAGCTGTAGCGCTCTTCATTGATCGGGTCTTGCTGCTTTTTCCAAGCGATCAACATTTGCCGCGCGGGAGAATGCTCTTCGCGCGTGAGCATTAACGCGGCACGAATCGCAACCATAAGATCACGGCGCAAGGGATTGGCCAATGCCAGCAGCGCCGTTTTTGTTTTCTGCAGCTCGTCTTTTGCAACCGCAGCTTGCGCCAACTCTGCGATGAAATTTGCCGCTTCTGCGCGCTCGGCAAGAATCGGGGATAGATATGCCTGCCAGGCTTGATCGCGGATGTCAACCACCAGCTTGAAATCTTCCTGCTCCCAATGATCGAGCTCTTTCGCCGAGGCCACCCCTTGCGCGATCATCCACGCGCGCATTTTTTTGAGGCCGTCGAAATCTTCTTCCCATTGCAAGCGTTCTGTGGATTTATAGCGCTCGTGGCTGCCGGAAGTGGAATGGCCTTGGGGCTGCGTCACTTCGATGATATGCATGATTGCCGGCACATGTTCGGTGCGCACCTTTGCGGCTGCCGTCAAATAAGTTTCGACCAACGCGGGATAATCCCAGGCGCGCACGGTGTAAAGATCGAAGCCGGGGCCGCTGCCGCGGCGGCATTGAAAGCCTGCAAGCAATTCGGAAAGATTGCCTTTGGTGACTTGATAATCGTTGTGCACGGAAATGCCGTAGTCATCATCCCAAATGGAAATGAGTGCGGGCGCCTGCAAAACGCCGATGGCATTGAGCGACTCCCAAAACATACCTTCCGCGCAAGTGGCATTGCCGATTGTGCCGAAAGCAATCTCATCGCCGTTATGCGAAAATTGGGTAAACTGTCGCAATTCCTCCAATTCACGATACAGGCGCGAAGCATACGCCAGGCCCACGAGGCGCGGCATTTGCGAGCCGGTGGGAGAAACGTCCGCCGAGACGTTATGGAGTTCCATTAAATTTTTCCAACTGCCGTCGGGATGCAAGCTGCGTGTGGCAAAATGCGCGTTCATCGCGCGGCCTGCGGAAGCCGGATCAGCTTCGACCTCGGCGTGCGCATACAATTGCGCAAAGTATTCTTGCATCGACATGATGCCGAGCGCGAAGATGAAAGTTTGATCGCGATAATAGCCCGAGCGGAAATCGCCTTTGCGAAAGGCCTTTGCCATGGCAAGCTGCGGCACTTCTTTGCCGTCGCCGAAAATGCCGAATTTCGCCTTGCCGCCCATGACTTCTTTGCGGCCGATCAGGCTCACTTGCCGGCTTTGATAGGCAATGCGGTAATCGCGAATGATTTCTTCCGCGCCGAGATTGGTTGAAACAGATGAAGCGCTTTTTCCGTCGGGCATCAGCGGCCGCGACGTTGGTTTGTGATTAAAAGCACCGCTTGATTTTTTGACTGCTCTTGGCGGCGGGGATTTTCGTGGCCTGCTTTTTAATTCGGAAGGCTTCTTCATGACTGCATTTTTTTTCTTTCCAAAAGACATTTAGTCTATTAAAAGTTCAATTGTTGCAAAAAAAAGCAAAACTTTTCAACACAGAGAAAACAGAGCAAACAGAGATTACAAAGCTAAAGGGAGTTTTCCAGGCACTGCCCTCTCTGTTTTCTCCGTGTTAATCTTTTTTGGTCGCGGCTTGTCAGCGTTGGGGGATGCTGATTAAATAAATTGTTCAGTAGGTTGTCATGCCCGAGGCTTTAATCTGGCATCCATAAGCTTCAAAAACTGGATTCCCGCTAAAAGACGCGGGAATGGCCCTAGCTACGAGCTTGCAGTAGCGATACTTTCCGGGTTCGTTCGAAACAGAATGCCGACCAAAAAAGTGGTGATGGCGCCGAACATGATGTACCACGTGAATGCGATTTGCGGAATGGGCAAGCTGGGCGCGTCGAGCCAGCTTAAAACCCGATTGGCCAATCCGCTCAAAATGAAAACGGCTAAAAAGCCGCACACCATCGCGAGCAGATTGCCGCGATCGTTGCCGCGCGTGCGGGTGAGCATGCCAATGAGGAACATGCCGAGCAGCGAGCCATAGGTATAGCCGATGATGCCCAAAGCGAGGGGAATGATCGTTAGGCCGGGATGGTGCAACACGGAATAAGCCGCGAGCACGGCCACGACGATCATCAAAAGCGCAAATACAAAAGTAAAAATCTTCGCCATGCCGACGTAATGCCGGTCGTCTGCATTTTTGTGAAAGTACGGCGCGTAAAAATCTTTGACAAAGCTGGTGGCCAGCGCATTGAGCGCGGCACTCAGCGAACCCATGGCCGTGGCAAACACGCCGGCGATGATGAGACCGCGCAACCCCACCGGCATTTTGGTGATGATGAAATAAGCGAAGATTTCATTGTGCGCCGCCGGCAAATTCGGATCGGGAACGACGCGAAAATAAGCATACAAAAAAATACCGATAGTCACGAAGGCCAGGGCGATGGGCACGTCGGCAATGCCGGATAAGATCAAAGAAAAACGGCTGCGTTTGTAATCGGTCGCAGTGAGCATGCGCTGCACCATGTCTTGATCCGTGCCGTGCGTGGCCATGGTCAAAAACACGTAGCCGGTGAGCGCCGCCCAGATGGTATATTCCTGGCGCAGGATGCCGAGCAACTTTCCGTACAGCGTGGTCTCGCCCTGCAGCCCGGAGTCGAACATTTTGAAATTGGCAAAATTGTCGGTGCCGAGCTTGATGCCCTCCCAGCCGCCGGGAATGAGCAGCACGATGGTGTACAACGAAATCAGCGCGCCGCCGAACATGATGCAAGCTTGAATCAAATCCGTCCAGATCACGGCTTTGATGCCGCCTAACATTGTGTAAACGGCGGTCACCAGCGTCATGATGGTGATGGCGAGGGCATATTGCGCCAGCGTCGGCGAGGCGCCGGTAAGAAATTTCCACGCCACCACCAACACCACAGCGGCGATGTACACGCGCACGCCGCTGGCCAGCACGCGCGTCACCAGAAAAATCACGCTGCCCGCGCCGCGCGAAATCGGGCCGAAGCGCTTGTGCAAAAATTCGTAGACGGTATAAACTTGATATTGATAGTAAGGCTTGAGGAAGAGAAAAGCAACGAGCAATCGCGCGAGGATCGTGCCGAACATCAATTGCACGTAGAGCGCATTTTGCAGGCGGTACCCTTCTGCGGGTACGCCGAGAAAAGTCGCGGCGCTGGTTTCTGCGGCAATGATGGAAGCCAGCACCGCCCACCACGGAATCTTGCGGCCGCCGAGCGCGAAATCTTCCATGCCCTCTTCTTTGCGGCCCATATACAAGCCGATGCCGGTGATGGCGATAAAATATGCGAGGATGATAAGCACATCCCAAAACAAGCCTGGCAAGCACGAGTCCTTTCTGAATAATCATTTGAGCTTTAGGAGCGTCGCTTATAACTTTCCCATATCTAAACCGCGAATAGACGCAAATAAACGCGAATTAAAAAGAATTAGCGTTCATTCGCGTTGATTAGCGGTTTAGGGAAATGAGTAGTTTATTTAAATGGTGCTCCTTAATGGTCGCGCAATGTCCGCAATAACGTTTTAACAGAAACGGGCCGCGCGCCGGCGGCAACATTTTGCGCCGCAATTTCAAACGCAATACGCCACTGCTGGAACAAAACCCGATAGGCTTGCCACAGGCTGGTGCGCGGATCGTAAATGCTCGTCGCTTCCGAAGTCACGCCATTCAATTCCACGATTTTAAAATTCCGGCCTTGTTTGAAATCTTGCAACGACGGGGTGCGAATGTCATAACGGCCAAAATAAAAACCGCGAAATTTTTTGCTCACTTGATCGATGGCTTCAACTAATTCCGGGGTTTTCAAATTCACGCCATCCAAAAACACCGCGCCGCGGCAATGCGTGCCTATTTCGACGAGTTGTAGCTTTTCGCCGGAGGCGGGAATGTCGTGCAAGCGCGCGCGGTGCTGGTTCAAATAAAAAGGCGCCATGCACACCGCGCGTTCGTCTTGCAGAATCAATTCCTCTAACGTGCTTTTGCCGTCGCCCGCAACCGTGGGAAAACGTTTGTCCGTAATGGCGTAAATGTCGCCCTTCTCCCGATCGGGATAGCGATAATAAAACACGCCAAATTCTTCGCCGGAAATATATTCCTGAATGATAATGCTCGCGTTGTTGTGGCGCAGATAATTTTCCACCTCCGCTTGCTTGCGAACGATTGCCACGCCCGCACCGCGTTGCCCGATATCAGGCTTCAGTACGATGGGATAAGACAATTGATGTTGCTGCATGAAATCTTGCGCTTGCCGCAGCCGCTCCTCAAAAGACCCGGGCGGGAGCAGCCGGTAGCGCGCCACAAAACCGTTGGTATCCGAAAGCCGGCGCAGAATCTCAAATTTGGATTCGCCGATGAAGCCGCCCGCGAAAATGCCGGGATTTGCCGCGGTGAATAAAGTGAGAGAGCGGTGCTTGAGCGCCAGATATAAACAATAACAAATCACCGGCGGATAGAACCACCACATCGGCCAAAATTCCCAGCGCGTTTTGCGCCGCCACCACGACAGCAGCAGGCGGCGCCCGCGCCAGCTTAACAATGGAACGAGCGTGCGCCACAGCAGCCAAATCAACAACACGCTGGCGATAAAAACCGGCAAAGCGTAGCGGCCATAAAGTGAAAAATATTTTTTCACCGGCTGGCCGAGCCCGGAAGCGAACAAAACCAAAAGCGGCGTCCAGACCGCGGCGGCAGCGAACAAGTAAGTCGAAAACTTCCAAAAATTCACGCCGACCGCTCCCGCAGCCACGTAGGTTGGCAAGCGGCTGCCGGGAAGAAAGCGACTCAGAAAAAACACTTTCGCGCCTTTTTCTTCAAGCCAGGATTTGGCTTTAACCACTTCCTCCGGTTTAATGAACCAGCGCAACGGCGCGGCGGTGAGCATCGTTTTGCCCAAAAATTTTCCCAGTCCAAAGAGCAGCACATCGCCGAAAAAGATGCCGAAGAGACAAGCCATGGCCGCGGGCATGAAATTCATCACGCCGCGTGTGACCAGCAAACCGGCGCTGATGCAAGTCAAATCTTCGCTCACCAAAGTAGCTCCGGCCAGCATGAACATCAATGCTGCCAAAGCAATGCCTTGCGGCCTGGGGATCATGCGCGGATCGAAAGGCTGTTGTGCCCGTGCGCGGCGCGCGGGATCGGCTTGCGCCAGGGTTAGTCCCTCTCCCCTTTCTATTTTTTGGATGAAAGCAATCAAAACCGGCGCGATGATTTCCGGTTGGACGAAAATCAATTCATGCCCGCCTTCAAAAAGCTGTAATTCGCTGTGCGGCACGATGCGCTCGTGCTCGAGCGCGGCGGCCAAAGGCACTAAAGGATCATTTTTACCTTGCAGAATCAACATGGGGTTTTCGTATTGCTGCAAGAGCCCGCGCAACGGGCGTTGGTCGGTGTCGAAAAAATTGCGCGCGTAAGCAACGTTGAGATAGGCCTCGTCCATCCAGCCGAAATGCGGAACCCCTTCTTGCAGCAGCCACAGAAACCCGAGCTGCGCGCCGTGCACGGCATGATTGAGAGCGTAATCGCCGAACAATTCCATTTCTTGCACGCCGATCGCGGAAATCATGGTGAGCGATTGTACCTGTGCGCGGGCCAATTCGGCCAAATGAATCGCCACGCCGCCGCTTTGACTATAGCCCACGACGTGCACGCGCTCGATCTGCAACTGTTGCAAGAGCTGCGCGAGATATTGCGCATGCGCGCGCACGGAGTAATCAGGAATTTTCAGCGACGAGCCGCGAAAGCCGGGCAAATCCGGAATGAGCAGGCGGCAATGCTCTGCCAGCAGCGGCGTTAATTGATCGAAGGTTTCGGAAGCCATGGGGCTGCCATGCAGCAGCAAAACCACCGGCGGATTGGCGCGAGAGGCAGGCTTGAGATCGCGATACGCGAGTTGAATTTTATGGGGAAGAATGCGATCGTGGTGCACGGCTTGAAGCGTGGCCGTGATTTGATTCGGACGAGGATGGGAGGCCGAGCGTTGATTCCAACGAACGAGGTGGGAACACAACAAAAGCCCGGCGTAAAGAATAATAAAATACTTGAGCGGGGACCGCGTGGGAGATTTTGAGGGGATGGGCTTTTCACTCATGCGGCAAAGATTTCATTGAAAACCGGAAAAGCAAATTAGGAGGCAAGCAGGAGTGCCCGCTCTTCCGCGGCAGGCACTTCGATGAATACGAAATAACTGGCTGGATACAAATAATCTTCACCGGATTCATCAACCACTCGAACGTAATTACGTTCAGCAGCAGTTTCATCTGGCAATACTTTATAAGTTTTTCGCAGTTCCAAGTCCGGCTCAGAGGGTGTGATGCAAATAGCGAACCGAACATCTTTTTCATCATTTTTTTTCATAAATCACTCAATCTAAATATCGTTTGATTTTGAGTTTTTTCTTGCCAATTCCATGGGCTTCATACCAATGGATTTCTGCTTTTGCAATAGTACCATCAACTAGGCGTACTGTTGCTATGCCCTTTAGTTTTCTCCAACGCGCTTTCCCATACTGCTTGCGCAAACGTGCTAAATCATGGATGGATTTGCCAACGGCGATGATCTCAATAGAATCGATTCTTCCAATAATTTCGAAATTCATTAGAGCCCCAACTTTGCTTTTTGACTCTCAAAGCTCTATTACTGCCACAACGGAAGGGAAATATTGAAACCACCATTCGCAGCGTTGTCAAAGGGAATGAGCCATTGCTGCTAATAACTAAAAATATAGCACATTATATAAATAATGCAACTGCTGTTTTTTTCCAATCACAAACCATCACTCTTCACCACCGGCGTGAAAATCGCCGAGATGCGTTCGTGCAGTTTATGCGCCAGCACTTTGCGATCGGTTTCAATCAGGGTTTCGGTGCCAAACACGATTTCTGCCTGAAATTTTTTGAGCTTCAACAAATTGAGCACGTGCGGAGAGAAGGCCATTTCTCCCCACCAGCAAACGGCTAAATGTGCCGGCATTTCTCCGGCGGGCGTGCGATAACTCAGACTGGCGTAATGCACCGGTTGCCGGCTTTGCACGGCGATTTCCAACAAGGAAGGCTTCAAGAGCTGCACGCGGTTGCCGCAGGTGCTGGTGCCTTCGGCGAAAAGCACGACGCCTTCTCCGCGCGCCAGAGCCGCTGCCATCGCCTGACTCACGCGCACCAAGTCTTTGCGCGTGTTGCGATCGAGGTAGATCGTTCCCATCTTGGTGGTCAAATGGCCAAAGATGGGCCAGCTTGCCACATCGTGGCGCGAAATAAAAGTGCAGCCCAAGTGCGACGCCAGCAAAATGATGTCGACGTAGCTCAAGTGATTGGTTACGAGCAAATACGGCGCAGACGGCGAGGGGCCGCGCACGGTGACGCGCATGCGCAAAATGCGCGCAAAACCGCGCGACCAGGTGCGAAACATAAAAACGCGCCAGTGCAAATGCCGGCGAGGCGACCGCTGCGTCACCCAGAGGCCCGCTTGCCAAACGACATAAATCAAACCGGTCCAGAGACTCAAAGCAATCAGGCGGTAGAAGGCGCGCACTGCTCTCAATGAAGTCCTTCATTTTCATTGCGAAAGAAAAATTTGACGCTGCGCGGATCGAGATGCTGCACGTCGAAGAGCGCGAGAAAATCGATGGTTTTGAAGCGGCGATCGAGCGCCGGCGGGCCGCAGATTTTGGCGCCGATCATGAGATAAAGCTGCATCAAACGCGGCAGCGCAACCGGTTTTTCCTCCGGTGTGATATCATTTGCGGGATAGCATTGATATTCGTCGTGCGGAAAGATTTGCCAATCGCGCTGGACGTAATCATGCGCCGACAAATAATCCATCACTCTCTTCCCTTCCGCCGGGTCCTGGCTGGTGAGCGAGCAACAGCCAAACAAATAGCGTTTGCGATTGTGCGTGAGATATTTCGCCAGGCCGCGCCATAACAAGTTCAGCACTTGTTTGCTGCGATACTTTTGCGCCACGCAGGCGCGACCCAATTCCACCGATTGCGCCAGCATTTCGGGCGGCAAGCCGGAAAGATTAAATTCGCTGAAAGAATAAAAACCTTCCACCGCGCCGGCCATTTCCAGCGTTTGCATGCGATAGGTGCCGGCGATTTCATTCGTCGTTGTATTTGTTACCAAAAGATGATGGCAAGCAGCGTCGAACTCGTCTTCATCGCGGCCCGTGGCGAAAGAGCTTTCCAGGCCTTCGTGCAATTCCAGATTAAAAATCTCAAAGCGCAACTTGAGAATGGCATCCAGCTCGCCGGCATGGCGCGCGAAACGCAGGCGAAATTTGCCTTCCACGATTTCCGTTTCCGGCAAAAACTCGAGGAAACGAGGATAGTGCGAATCGAGAGACATGATCACTGCGTTCGTTTCTGAGAAGCCCATTTAATCCAACACACGATACTTTGCTGGATCGGCGTGCAGCATGAGAAGATCGTCCTCTTGCCAAACCTGGCCATGAATCTCGATCGGCCGTGCGACCAAGTCCAGCACGAATTGATTTACGCTTTCACCCTCGGCAGAGAGCAACAGAAAATACCACACGCGGTTGGATTGGCGCACAATGAAGAGTGGAGGGCTGCCGCCGGAAATGCAGCGCACGGCGCAGCTTTTATGCGTTTTCAAATCGCCGGGGTTCATCACGCCCAAAAAGCATTTGCTGTCCACGATTTCCCCGCGCAACGTGAACGCTCCTAAATTTTTCTTTTGTGTCGATAAAGAGGAAAGGTTTTTGCCAGGCAATACTTCTTCCTGAATCGAGCCCGGCGCCACCTCGATCATGGTTTGATCCTCGCGATAAATCAGCTTGCCGCGGAGTTTGACCGTTTTGCCGTCCCAGGCTGCTGCTTCTTGATCGGCGCCGAATTTACCTTCACCGACAAGATAGTAACGCGAAGAGGCCGGCAATTCACCGGTGTTGCTGGGCCGCAGCATGACAAGCATGGGATGCGGCTGTGCGATCAAATTACCGCTAAATTCGCGTTCCTGCAAAAATTCAAAAAAACTTGCAGCAAACGGTTTTTGTGCAATGACAAACAAGAAGGCGGAAACCACGGCGAAGCCGAACACAGCGAAAATAAACCTTCGCATGCGCCTTACAGTTTCAGCGGGCGCTTCCGGCAAATAGCCGATGTAAAATTCATCGTTCAAAAGGATCGGCACTTTAACACTCTTAGGATTGACTGGAGTTTCAAATGCACGGGCAGCAACAACTTTCACAGCAACAGGATTTTTCGTTCATTAATATTTACATTAAAACGCCGTTTCATCTCAAGCTTTAAATATTCAGGCACGTCACCAAAACCTGACACGAGAATTTCTCCGAAATCTTTCAAGTCGAATTCTTGATTATCTTCCAGGGTTTCCAAAAAAAGTTGCTCTTTTTCGGGTTTAACCAGGATAAAATAATAAACCTTTTTGCCCTTGGGTTGTGTATACTCAAATCCGTATACGCGCGGTCGAATATCTTCAGAAGTATTTGCTTCAACCTTCGTTACGACGGATTCAAAATTAAAACTCTTCATCTTCTCTTCGAGTAGGAAACGTACAACTTTTGAAGCTTCCTCAACCTCCGGCTTGTTATGATCAATCTTTTTCATGAGATCATAATAAAGAGTGGCCAAAATGATTCCTTCATGAGGATAAACGCTTTTTGCGGTATGATTCATGATCGATATGAGGCGCCGCCTGACCGGCTCAAATGCGGGCGCACCCATTTTCAATAATTGCGCTTCCATTTTAGCGCAGAAATCTTTGTCCTGATCGTGTATCGCCTCGATCAAAACCGGAATGGCCATTTGGTCTAATACTCTTTGTGCGCAACAGAAGGCTAAATTGCTTGAATCTGCTGCAGCCTTAAAGAGAGCTTTGACCGCCGGAGCCCCAATGCGCAAAAGTATTTGTTCGACTCGTGCTTGCAACTTTTCGTCTTTAATTTCCAAAACTTTCACCAAAGCTTCGGTCGCGGGTGCGCCGATTTTCACTAAAGCATATGCTGCATGAGAATGGGCTTCACCAACAGGCTCACGCACGATGTCGACGAGCGCTGGTACTGCCGGCGCTCCAACGAGTGCGAGTGTTTCGGCCACGAGATTTCGAAATCCTATGTCGGGTACTTGAAGACCGTTAATTAAAGGAACCACTGCAGACGCACCAATTTTGCCAAGTGCAGCGCAAGCCTCTGCACGCAAAAATTTATCAGATTCATGCAATTGTGCGATAAGTGCATTTACAGCGCGGGGATCGCCAATTTCCCCCAAAGCTTCAGCAGCACAGCAGCGGACGTCATTAGTATTATTTTCCGTGATAATAGAAAGGAGTTTTTCAACAGCCAGCTTTCCCACGCGTGTCAAAGCCCTCGTGGTATCTTGTTTTCTGTTTTTGTCGTGTAGCGCCCTGCAAATAAGGGTCGTAGCTTTTTCGCTGTTCAATGCGCACAGCAAAGCGGCACCTTTGGTTTTGACCCGAGGCTCATCATTGCTAAAAAGAAGATTAAAAGCTTCCAGGGCTTCATCACCAAATTCCTGTTCCAGTTTTCGCGCTGCAGACATTTGCGATTCTGTGAGATTAAGCTTCACAGAACCGGCAAATGCTAGAATCACGGATCGGGCCAAATCGGGGGGGAGGGACTTGGTACAATTTAAAAGGCCCAAGGCCACGACAAGGCGTTGCTCATCCCCATCGCTACCCATAACGAGTCTTATAAATTTGGCGAAGGCGTCTGCGGATTCAATTCTACTCAAAAGACCGCCCAGTAGAAGAAACGTCTCCCACCATCTGTGATCAGCGGCAAATTTTCTTGTTTCTTTTTCGAGCAAACTTTCATTGTTGTTCAGCATCCATGCGGTTGCAAATTCCTGCAGTAAGCGATGGCGAAAAAAAATGGGGTCCTGAGAATATGCCAATATTTGAGCATCCAAGCCCAATTCGATGATATCTTGCGGCTTCAAGCATTGAAGTCCAGCTTTTTCGCGAAGATTAAGCCAATCTTGCAATATGGCGTATGCTTGAGCTCGGGATAACCTCGTCTGAGAGGATATTGACATTTGATAGCCCAACCAAGCCAAACCAAGCTTGGTCTGGTTCAATTGGTCGTGCTTAGGCAAAATCCGCATCCACGAACGTTCAGTCCTGGATTTTCCCTCCCATTCTCGCAATAGAAGAGCATCAACTGCAGCATTAATAATTTGCCCTTTATTTTCGGCAAAAGCTCCGTTCGCGACGATTAACCCAAGCCAGAAAGGATTCCGTCCAATTCCTCCGGACACGAGCATATTGTTAATCTGGAGCCGTTGCAAAATATCCCTGGCATCGACACCTGAGGGTTTCAAGGCGTGCACGAAAACATGGACTGCATCATCACTAAGATCCTGAAGCTCAAGGACTCCCAAATTCATCAACCGACTGAATGGTGTTTCACGGGTTCGACTGGTAATGATCATGGGGGTCTTTTGATAGACTTCGCTTTTTAGCAGCTTGTCTAATTCAGACAACACAAGATTGTAACGTTCACCCAATGCTTCGTCAAGAGCATCGAACAACAGCACTACGGCACCCTTTCGTAACAAATTTTCGAGCCCTTTGCTCAAGATGGCACCACTATTTCCCGGTGTTTGGCCTGCAAAGACAGCGGCGATGTACTCCATCAAATCTTGTTTTTGAAAATTTCCCAACGGGACAAGTATTGGCATTTTCGAATGTGCCCCGAGCCGTAAGCTTCCTTTTTTTGCCATATTCAACGCCACCCGCATCAATCCTGTCGTCTTTCCGGAACCTGGCTCGCCCACAATTAAAACGCGGCAAATAGTTTCTTTCGCAGCGATCAAATCCTGTACCGCTTCCAACAGATCTTGTCTTTTATTGTCAACGATGATCTCCGAGGTTGAAATTTCTGGTGGTTTGCTTTGGACCTGAAGCCGGGCGAATTTATTTTCCCCTTCTCGAAGCTTTGAATTTTTGGAAAACTCTAAGAGATACCAAAACCGATGCCAGCGCCAATTCCATGATAATGCGCGCTGGCTCTCGATTCCTGCTAGCAGGAGAAACATCAAAAGGACGGTAAAAATGGTGCCCGCTAAACGTTCGGGCGTAAAAAAATTTTCGCCGGCTCAACACGCGTGCCCGGCGGATTGGGCCGCGAATCGACAAAAACTTGTCCGTGTTCTACTTTCACATTGAACGTCGGGATTTTTTCGGCAAACGGCGGCGGCGAAGCGCCGGTGTCGGGCAAATATTGATAGCCGTGCCAGGGACAAGTGATGCAGCCGTCGATAATTTTGCCTTCGCCGAGCGGGCCGTTTTGATGCTGGCACACATTTGAAACCGCGGAAATTTTTCCGTCATATTTGAACACGGCGATCCGTTCGCCGGCGAGCACAAAAATGCGCGCACGTTTTTCCGGAATATCTCCGATCGTGCAGACCGCGACAAAGCCCGGCTCGCGCGCCGAAAAATTTTGCGCATCGATTTTTCTTTCTTTGAAAGCGGCGAGCAAATGCAAACTCAGCACGCCGATCATTCCGCCGCCGATTATTGCGGCCAAGATCGGGCCGGTTTCAGCTTGCAGAAAACCTAACGACACGTGCATAATGATCAAGGCATATGCCGCGTACACCATCATGTGCAGCGATTTCCACACCGGCGCGGTGAGATTGGCCAGCCAAAAATCATGGCTCGTCACCGCCATCAAAAACAAAATCAGCAACGCAAAAATTCCGAGAATCTCAAAGGGAAAATCCGGCCAACTGAAATAATTCGTGTTGCTGACCAATACACTGACGAAGGGATTGAGATTGCTCAGGGCATGATATTGAAAAATGCTGAAGCTGCCATGCGCTGCTGCCAGCAAGAACATGGTTACGCCCAAGTGCCGGCGATTGTAAAGCAAAGGCAAGAAGCGCGCATCAAGGCGGCAAAGCGGACCGATGATCAAAATAACGTGCAACAACAGCAAAGCCAACGTGCCCAAGCCGCGAATCAGCAAAGTTTCAAGGGTCGCATGCGGATGCCAGAACACTCCGGCCACGACAAAGATGAGCAAGTACAAAAACGCGCCGGCCAGCATCACGGCATCGTAAATGCGCTTTTGCCGATTCCAGCCGACAGCGCGGTAACCTGCGCTCAATCGCCGGCTCCTTTCTGCAAGATTTTAGATAAAGGAATATAAAGTTGTGCTATAAGCTTTTGGTGCGCGAGACTGAAGAGCATAATATGCCCATCATTTTGTAAAGCGGTCTGTGGCAATAACCAGCGGCGTCGTTGTGTCCCTGCCAAACTGCCCAGTAGAAAAGTATTACTTGATAGTGACCTTTCACTTAAAGTAGAATCTTCACTCCAATAAACTAAAACTTCAGGAAAAGCCCAAGCCGCGGCCGGATAAAGTTCAACCGCCAATTGCGCTGGCGGCAAAGTATCGGTAAAAACGTGCATGGTGATCTTCAAATCATGCGCTAAAGCATCACTTTCAAAGATGAGATGTGAAGGAACCGTGCCGGCATTTTGCTGAAATGTTTCAAATTTTTGCGTGGGCAAAGGATCATGACCAAAGAGAATGCCGGCCACGAATGCTGCAGGCAGCGCCAGAGCCAGAATCGAAAATATCAAACGGTGAGCTTTGCGCAGATGGAGAATCATAAAATGTGCAAACTAAAGTTTGTCACTCCGATGTTGCGGCGGAGGATTTGCGCCCTGCCACCAGCGCTTCGCCAGCACAGGCCAAAGCAATGCCGCGCCGGGAATGATGATCAAACGAAAGCCCACCGTGCTTTCAGTCGCCGCGGGATCAATTTTGGCTGCGCCCCAAATCACAAAAAAAATGGCGAAGGCCAGGCCGATCACCAGATAAATTCCAACGAAATTGACGAAGAGTTGTGCGAGCATCATATCGTTCAAGGCGTAGGCTGGTGCCAAAGAAAATAGAACGATCAGCGCAATTGATTGGAGGTCGTTTTGCAAGCGCAATACCTTACAAATTAATTGCGCACAAAGCAAGAAGAATTGCAGAAGATCCCGGCCGAGTATGCCGAAATAATGTCCAAATGCAGAATATTCCCAGTGCTGAAAAAAGATTCTTCCAGAGAATTTTTACCCCTCTTCTATCCTCGTTCACCAGCCGCTGGCTTGCTAAACACGATCGCCAGCAACTGCTTCCACATTTCGCGCAAATCATCGAAATAGGTGTATGCGACGGGCACGACGAGCAAGGTTAGAGCCGTCGCGGAGATCATCCCGCCCATGAGCGTACGGCCCAAAGGCGCATAGGAGATGCCGATCACTTGCGCCGTTCCCAGAGCCATGGGAATAAGACCGGCGATGGTGGTGGCGGCAGTCATCACGATCGGGCGGAAACGCTGCCGGCCGGCTTCTATAATGGCGTCGTAACGACTGTAGCTCTCTTTGCGCAATTGATTCACGCGATCGACTAGAACGATGGCATTGTTCACGACTACGCCCACCAAAATGAACAGCCCGATCATGGCCATGAGGTCCAACGGCGTGCGCGTGAGAAAGAGCGTCCAGCCCACGCCGAAGAAGGCGAACGGAATACAAACAATAACCGAGAGCGGCAGGATGACGGATTCGAAAAGCACGCCCATCAACAACAAAACAAAAGTGACGGCGAGCAACAAACCGCTGTTGGTGGTGTCGTCGTTTTCACGCAGGCGGTCGAAGCGCTGGCCTTTGTCCCAGGAATAGCCGCGCGGCAATTGCAGGCCTGCCATCGCGCTATCGACTTGGCGAAAAACATTCTGCGTATTTTCCGGCGTGGTGGTGGCAACCACCGTGAGCATGGTTTTGCCGCCATTGCGATCGATGCGGCCATAGCCGCGGCGCACGGAAATTTGTGCGACGTGTGCGAGCGGCACCTCTTCTCCATTGTTCTGCCGCATGCGCAGGTTCATGAGCTGGTGCAGTGTCTCGCGATCTTCTTTGCGCATTTGAATTTTGATATCAACTTCGTGATCCTCGGTGCGAAAATCCGGCAATTGCACGCCGCGCAAAGCATAAGAAATCGTGCCTGCGACCGCCTGTGGATTCAAACCGAACTTGACGGCTTGTTCGCGATTGAGGCTCAGACGGATTTCATCCACGCCGTTTTCCAAATCGGTGTCAACATCCAACAAGCCCGGAATGTTTTGCAAGCGGCGCTTGACTTCTTCGGAGATTTCCGTCAAGCGATCGGTGTCGTCACCGTACAGCACGATATTCACCGTGCCTTGCTCATTGCCGGCCTCTTGCCGCCAACGCGTGCGCATCTCGACGCCCGGCCGTATCGGCGCATTTTTCTTGACGTCTTCCATCACTTGCTCACGCGTCAACGGGCCCGGCTCAAGCAGGCCGATTTTTCTCCCAATATTTACGCCGACGACCTGCCACCAGTCATAAGCCGGCGGCGGCTTCAGAAAAACCTCAGTGCGGCCCCAGGTGGCGCGAAAGCGCGTATCCACCGTGCGTAAATCATACTTTTCTTTTTTGCCTTGAATGAACTCTTCGAACGATTTGAAAAAGCCGTCGGCATCCGCGAGCGTGTAGTTCGCAGGCAGATCGAAAATAAAACGCACGCTGTTGATGTTGCCCTCGGTCTCGTCGGTCTTGGGAATCAAGCTCATCATGGCGAAGGCGCTGAGGCCCAGCACCGTAAAAATAAATGCAGCATCGGCGCGATGATCGAGCGTGCGGCGCAGAATGCGCTCGTACCAACCGATGACGCGCACGATGCTTTTCGGCTCTTTGGGTTCTTGATGCGAAGAGAAAATGAGCGTCGCCAGCGGAATGAAAACCAACGCGACCAACAGACTCGCCAGCAAAGCGATTACGACGGGCATGCCCATGCGCGCCATGTAAAACGTCATGCCGGGATTATCGCCCATGAAGATCAGCGGCACGAACACCACCACTGCCGTCAACGTCGCCAGCGTGATGGGCAGGGCCACTTCGCTCGTGCCTTGAACCGCGGCTTGCCGGGCATCGACGCCGAGCTTGCGCAGGCGATAAATATTTTCCACCACGACGATGGAATTGTCCACCACCATGCCGACGCTGATCATCATGCCCATCATGGTCATCATGTTCAGCGACCAATCCCAGAAATAAATGGCGATGACGGTGATAAGCAACGAAATCGGAATGGCGACGTTGATGATGATGGTCATGCGCATGCGGCGCAGGAAATAGAAAATGATGATGAAAGCGAAAATGCCGCCCCACATGCCGGAGTGCTTGAGATTTTCGATCGACTCAATGACGAATTTGCCTTGATCGAAAATCACTTCGAAATTCATGCCCGCCAGTCGCGGATTGGGGCGAATCTGTTTGTCCAAAACTGCCAGCACGTTTTGGCAAACGGCGACGGTATTGGCTTGCGATTCTTTGCGCACACCCACCCAAACCGCTTTCTTGCCGTCCAAACGTTGCACCCATTGGCGCTCGTCGGCAACGTCAAATTTGACCTCGGCAATGTCCTGTAAACGCAAATTCGTATCGCCGATCTTCAGGTTGCGAATCTCTTCGAGATCGCTGAATTTGCCTACGGAACGCACGTAAAATTTTTTACCGCCATCTTTAACGTAGCCGCTCGCCAGCACGAAATTGTCGCGCTGCAGATCTTGCACGAGCTGATACAGATTGATATTGTGCGCATCCACGCTGGCTTGATCGACCATAACCAATACGGCTTTGCGATCTACGCCCCACAACTCGACGTTGGCCACGCCTTCGACCCGCGTAATGATTTTACGCACGTGTGTATCCAGCAAGCTGTGGGCGTCTTCAAATTCGCGGTCGAATGAAATGGCAAACACCACCACTTCTTCATCGTCGTCGCTGAATTTGCGCAAATAGACGCGCTCGATGTCCGCCGGCAATTCCGGCTTGACGCGATCCATGCGGTCGCGCAAATCGGAATAGGCCACGTCCATGTCAGTATCGCCCGCAAATTCGATCCAGGTCCAGCAGCCTTGATCGCTGCTGCGCGTTTCCACCCGCCTCACGCCGCTGATGGTTTGCACGATTTCTTCCACCGGCCGCGCAATCTGTTCCTCCACTTCGCCGGGATTGGCGTTGTTGTATCGCACCCACACACCCAGCGCCGGAAACACAAAGCCGCGCGGGAACAACTCAATGGGCACGTCGAAATAGGCCACGACGCCGACTACAATTGTAGCCAGAAAAAGCATCAGCACCGTAATCGGGCGTTGCACGGAGAATTTGGGAAGCGCGGAATGGCGATTCATGTTTGAATCCGAAATTTGAAGTTGATTTTGGTTCGTAATTCGTGAAGCGTAATGCGTAAAGCATAGGTGATGAGTGCCAAGACATCGTGCGTAAAATAAGTGCCAAGACATCGTGCACATTTTAAGTTTTGCGGTTTGGATTTTTGCATGAGATAAATATCTTTCTTTCAAAACTCAAGGAGGTTATTTATGTCTCAAAAAATCCAAACCAGAACGTCAACTGGCTGTGCAACGCTATCTTGCGGGCGAAAAGGTCAAAGATATTTGTCTCTCGCTGAAGCGTTCGCCGCGCTGGCTGCACAAATGGCTTGCGCGCTATCATTCAGGAGAGCCGCAATGGTTTGAAGACGAATCACGGCGTCCACAAACACTTCCGAAGCGCCTCCCGTTCGAGGTCGAACAAGCGGTAAGAATGGTGCGCTTGGATCTTTACAATCAAGGCCTTTTTTGTGGCGCGCAAGCCATTCTCTGGGAGTTACAAGAATGGGAGGTGCAACCGCTGCCATCTTTGCGAACGATCAATCGCATCTTGAGTCGAAAAGGCCTGACGCATCGCCGGACTGGGCACTATAAACCCGTTGGCAAAAAATATCCGCGTCTTGAAGGAACCAGCGTCAATCACGTTCATCAATCGGATTTCGTCGGTCCCAGTTATTTGCGCGGGCCAATACGTTTTTACAGTCTGAATACCGTTGACTTGGCAACAGGACGCTGCGCTCTTGAGCCGCTGATCGAACGTGATGCCCAACACACTATTGATGCGTTTTGGGCCATCTGGCGGCGTTTGGGACTGCCTGAGCATCAACAGGTTGACAATGAAATGGTTTTTTACGGCAGCCTCGCGCACCCTCGCGGAATGGGAAGTTTAATTCGGTTGTGCCTGAATTATGGCATCGAACTGTGGTTCATTCCCAAGGGTGAGCCCTGGCGCAATGGGGTGGTGGAAAAATTCAACGACCATTATGAGCAGAAATTTCTCCGTCGCGTTGAGATGGCGGATGAAAAAGCCTTGCGTGAACAAGCGCAGCTCTTTGAGCAGAAACACAATCGCC